>CERN01050081.1_pt1 | contig 85462 bp, 75 predicted proteins | sample 530761 | NCBI WGS metagenome assembly CERN01 (sample SAMEA2620947, study PRJEB7988) | marine metagenome | isolation source: saline water (ENVO:00002010), including | reverse complement strand
CTTGCCGCTTGCCGCTTGCCGCTTGCCGCTTGCCGCTTGCCGCTGCTTTTAGCCAAAAAACCAATAACACACCCCAATGGCTGTAAGCATGCCGGCCAGGTCGGCCAGCAGGGCACAGCCGAGGGCGTGGCGCACGCGGCTGATGCCGACCGCGCCAAAGTAGACCGCCAGCACATAGAACGTAGTCTCGGTGCTGCCCTGGAAGGTCGCGGCCAATTGGGCGGCGAAGCTGTCGACTCCGAAGGTGTTCATGGTCTCGATCATCATCGCGCGTGAACCGCTGCCCGAGAGTGGCTTGATGAACGCGGTGGGCAGTGCGTCGATAAAGCGAGTGTCCCAGCCAAGCCCCTCTACCAGCCAGCGGATACCATCGAGCAGTGCGTCGAGCACGCCGCTGGCACGCAAGACGCCAACGGCGACCAGCATGGCGACCAGAAATGGCAGCAGCGAGATGGAGACCTCGAAACCCTGCTTGGCCCCCTCGATAAAGCTGTCGTACACGTTGACCTTGCGTAGCGCTGCAATAAGCAAAAAGGCGATGACGATGCCGAACAGGGTGAGATTGCCCACCAGGGTCGAGGTCGCGGCCAGTGCTTCAGCTGACAATCCGGCGAGTATCGTCAGCAGCAACCCAAGCGCTGCTGCACCGGCGGCCAGATAGGCCAGCACCACAGGGTCCCAGAGTTTCAGCCGCTGGATCAGGGCAACGCTGAGCAGGCCAACCAGGCTGGAGGCGCTGGTTGCCAGCAGAATCGGCAGAAATACTTCGGTCGGATCGCTGGCGCCCTGCTGGGCGCGGTACATAAAGATGGTGACTGGCAGCAGGGTGAGTGATGAGGTGTTCAGCACCATGAACAGGATCTGCGCGTTGCTCGCCGTATCCTTGCTGGGATTCAGGCTTTGCAGAGCGTGCATGGCCTTGAGGCCGATGGGGGTGGCGGCGTTGTCCAGCCCCAGCACGTTGGCGGCAAAGTTCATGGTGATATGACCGAGGGCGGGATGCCCGCTGGGCACCTCGGGCATCAGTCGGCGGAACAGTGGATCAAGCAGGCGCGCCATGACGGCAATCAGGCCAGCGCGTTCGGCAATCTGCAAAAAGCCCAGCCACAGGGTCATGGTGCCGACCAGCACCAGAACGATCTCGACGCTGAGGCGGGCCATATCGAACAGTGCGGCGACCAGCCGGCTGAATACCTCGGCGTCACCCAGCCCCAGCCATTGCCAGAGCGCGGCGGCGAAGGCACTGAGGAAAAAACCAAGCCAGATCCAGTTGAGCATGGGCCTGTCAGTCCCCGCTGGCGCTGCAGGGGGGCAGGCGCGGAGGCAGGCTGTTGGCGTTCGGGTCGAACCACTGTGGCGTCGACTGGTTCAGCAGGATGCTGGCCTGGCCCGGTACCAGCGCGGCCAGAATGGCAGCGGTTTCGCTGTCGGGTAGACCGTCGAAGCGGGCGGGGCGAAAACGCATCTGGAACGCCGCAACCACGTTGCGGGTTGCCTCATCCAGTTCGCCATGCAACGGAACCTCATAGCCCCAGTCGTGCAGGGCGGTCTGGAACCAGCTGATAGCCGGTATACGCCCGCCCAGCCAGTGCTGCATGACGCGTTGACGCTGAGGGTCTGGGCCGACCGCGACGCCGGCGTCGATCAGTTGCTGCCAGGGGAAAAGCGGCCCCGGATCGACCTTGCGCTGGGGAGCGATATCACTGTGTCCGAGCACATTTTCCGGGCTAATGCCGTGGCGTTGCTGGATGTCGCGCAGCAGCCGAATCAGCGCCTCAATCTGACGCGGATCCCAGGGCGGCCACCGGCGGCAGCTTGCCTGGTCGATATAGCCCGGGTGTACCAACTCAATGCCGATCGAGCTGCTGTTGAGCCAGGTTCTGCCGCGCCAGCTGCTTTCTCCTGCGTGCCACGCCCGACGGTTCTCGTCGACCAGCCGGTAGATAACCGGATCATGGTCGCTGATCAGATAGTGGCTGCTGACGTCCTTCTCGGTCAGGGTATGCAGCGAGCGCTCGAACCCGGACGAGGTGTAGTGCAGGACGATATATTGGCTGCGACTGTCCTGGCTGCGAGCCTGATAGCGGTCATCAATAATGAGTGCCGGGCTGCAGGCGTTGAGCAGCGCCGCGCAGAAGAACAGCAGGGTAAGGCGCAGGGCATGGCTCATGGTGAATCGGCGGCGACTATCCGGTTGCGGCCGGCTTCCTTGGCCTGGTACATGGCTCGGTCTGCGCGCTCGAAGGTGCTGTCCAGAGTGTCGCCTTCGCGGAACTCGGTGAAACCGATGGAGATGGTCACCGGCACCGGTTCGTTCTTGAAGTGGAACGGGGCGTGTTCAATCCCGTTGCGCAGCTCTTCCAGTGCGGTGGCTCCCTGCTCAGGCGTGACGCCCGGCATCAGGATGACAAACTCCTCACCACCAAAGCGGCCGATGAAGTCGGTCTTGCGCAGTCGCCGCGAGAGTTGCTGGGCAATCAGTCGCAACACCTTGTCGCCTGCCAGATGACCGAAACGGTCGTTGATCGACTTGAAGTGATCCACGTCCAGCACCACCAGCAGCAACCGGCCGCCATAGCGTTGCCAGCGCTCGTGTTCCTCTTCCATGCGGCGCTGCAGTCCGGCGCGATTGGCCAGCCCGGTCAGGCTATCGATCATGGCCTGGCGGCGCTGCTCCTCCAGGTGGCGGCGGAAGGTCTGCGCTTCTACCTCCATCACCTGAATGCGCTCGACCATGGTGGTGAGCTGTTGCGAAACCTTGTTATCACGTTCCTCGCGCAGTTCACGGGCGCGGTCGATGTTTTCCAGCAGGGAGTTGAGTCGCAACTCCACATTGGCCTTGAGTGAGCTCAAATCGTCTGCGTCGCGCACGTTTTCATTGAGGTCGGCGACCTGGTTGCGAATATCGCCGGCCAGTTCCCGTTCCGCCTCAAGTGAGCCGTTGTAGTTGGTGTGCGCTTCTTCAAGATTACCCTGGAACTGGCTAAGACGCTGGTTCAACTGCTGCAGATAGCCCTCAAACTCCGCCTGGCGACTCTGCTGGGCACCCAGTATCAAGCCGGTCAGGCTGTCGAGCAGCGCAGCCAGTTCATACCAGTTGAGCCCGCGACTGACCTGCTCACGCAGGCGGTCGCGAATGGTCTGCTGGACTTCTATCACCTGCAGCTCGTTAAGCAGGCTCAACAGGATAGACTCGATATGGGCGGCGACCTGGGAGAAGCTCTGCTGTTCTCCGCTGATCACACCTGTGATGGCCGGTTGCTCTGGCTCGACAGGCCCGGCCTGATCATCTTCGTGATGCGCGAGTTGTTCGCTCGCCTCAGGCAGAGGGTCCGCCTGGCTGGGTTCATTGCCAGCGCGGCGTTCACCGCGACCGAACAGGCGCCCCCACAGGCCGGCGGTCTCTGCTTCCGGCTCGAACTGGAGGATCTCGCCCTGCAGTTGCTGAAGGTCTCCAAGAATGCTGTCGAGCTGGCGTGGCAGCTCACCCAGATCAGTCAGACGGCGACCGAGCGTGCGCAGTGCCTTGGCTGCGTCCTTCGGCGGTTCGCTGTCCTGCAGTTGTTCGATGATGGTCTGCAGGCTTTTGGCGATATTGCTGGCGCGCTCCTGACGTTTCTGGTCAGCGGTGAGCACGGCATGTTCCAGCTTGGGCAGCAGGTCGGCCAGCATGCTGGGTGGTGCATCCGCCCGCAGGGCACGACGCAACTCGTTCAGGCGCTTGTCCAGCAGGGGGTCGATGCCTGATGCGGCAATACTGACGCGAACCAACCCTCGCTTGAGCAGTTCCGTCTGCTCGCCGGGCTCAACAGTCTGGCAAGAGCCTTCGGCGATAGGGTGGATATCCGGCATGGGTGCTCCAAGGATTGGTGTCTCAGAGATTATAGGTGATGCAGATGTTCTGACTAGCCTTTACATAGGGGGGAAGGCAATTTGATATGCATGGCAACCGGCAGGTGGTCGGAAATGGCATGTGGCAGCACATCAACCTGCTCAACGCTGAGGCTGGGGCTAACGAGAATGTGGTCAAGTACACGCGCCGGCTTCCAGCTGGGATAGGTGCCGGGCAGGTCGGGGGCCTGGAGGTCTGCCCCTTTCAGTGGCGAGTGCTGCAGCAGATCTTCGGCGTGGGTGTTCATGTCGCCCATCAGGACGACGTGGCGGTGATCGGCGATGCGTTCGCGTACGTAGGCGAGCTGGTTGGCGCGGCCCTTGGTGCTCAGTGCCAGATGCATCATGACCACCAGCAATGACTCCTCGCCCTGGCCGAACTGGGTCAGGATGGCGCCGCGGCCCGGCAGAATGCCCGGCAGCTTGTGGTCTTCCAGCAGGTCCGGCGCATAGCGGCTCAGGAGCCCGTTGGAGTGCTGGGCGAAGCGGCCAAGATTGCGGTTCAATTGCTGGTACCAGTAAGGGAAACCGCTTTCCCTGGCCAGATGCTCAACCTGATTGACGAAGCCTGAGCGCAGGCTTCCGCCGTCGACCTCCTGCAGGGCAACAAGGTCAAACTCGTTGAGCAGCTGGGCGACCTTGCCCAGCTGGTGCTGACGGCTGGCGCTGGGCAGCAGATGCTGCCAGCTGCGGGTCAGGTAGTGATGATACTTCTGGGTGTTGATGCCGACCTGAATGTTGAAGCTCAACAGGCGGAGTATTTCCGGTAGTGGGCGCTGCTCTGTCTGGCACTGGCTGTTGATCCGCAGTTCACCCGGCGCCATATGGCCCCGGGTGGTGCGGGTCGAGCTGATGTTGCCGACGGACAGCATCATTTAGCCCTGCTTGGCCTGGCGCTCCTGCTCGACCAGGTACTCGGCAATTTTCAGCATGTTCTCGAAGGTACCGGCCATCCTGCCTTCGATGCGGTACTTGCCATTGACGATCAGGCAGGGAACGCCGGTAGCGCGGTAGTCGCGGGCAAGGCGCCCGGCCTGATCGAGGCGGCTTTTCACGCCGAAGGACGACCAGGCGCGCTCGAATTCTTCGTTGCTGACGCCGTAGGGGGCAAGAAACTCAGCCATTGCTTCGGTGTTCTGCAGCGGGTTTTTTTCACGATGGATAGCGTTAAACACCGCGTTGTGGGTTTCTTCCAGCTTGCCGAGGCTGTCCAGGGTGTAGAACAGTTGGCCGTGGGTATTCCAGGCTCCACCGAACATCGCAGGCACCGGACGGAAGTTGACGTCTTCCGGCAGTGTCTTGGACCAGGCATCGATGGTTGGCTGGAAGGCATAGCAGTGTGAACAGCCATACCAGAACAGTTCAGCTACTTCGATTTTGTCAGGATCCTGGGTGGGCGCCGGAGTTGGCAGAACGACGTAGTGGACGCCTTCCTGGTAGGTAGTCTCTTGAGCCTGGGCCAGTGCAAAGCTGCCGAGCAGCCAGATCAGGGCAACGCTGAACAACACACGCATGTAGTTCTCCATTACGGGGTAGTGACAGATTTCAGACCCGACAGTAGAGCAAAGATTCCGCGATTACCAGACGTAACTGTGGCGCGGTATTACCGTAGTAAAGCGCGCATGCAAAAAGGGGTAGCCGATGGCTACCCCTTTTCATTGCAACACTGCGCGCGCTTAACGCAGGCCCTGGATATAGCTGGCAACAGCCTCGATATCCTTGTTGCTGAGGCGGCTGGCAACGGTGCGCATGATCATGCTGTCGCCGTCGTTGGTACGGTTGCCTTCGCGGAAGTCGGTCAGCTGTTTGGCAGTGTAAGCCGCGTGCTGGCCAGCCAGGTGCGGGTAGGCTGCCGGAGCGTTACCCTGACCGGTCGGGGAGTGGCAGCCGGTGCACGCAGGCAGGCCGGTTTCCAGGTTGCCGCCACGGAAGATTTCTTCGCCACGGGCTGCCAGCGCCGGATCAGCAACTCCAAGGGTGCCGGTCTGGGAGGCGTAATAGGCCGCCAGATCAGCCATGTCCTGTTCGCTCATGCCGTCAAGAATGCCGGTCATCTCGATGACGTTGCGACGGCCTTCCTTGATGTCGGTGATCTGCTTGAGCAGGTAGCGCTCGCCCTGACCGGCCAGTTTCGGGAAGTTCGGTGCAGCGCTGTTGCCGTCTGCTCCGTGGCAGGCGCCGCAAACGGCAGCCTTGGCCTGGCCAGCTTCAGCATTGCCCTCAACAGCGTGCGCACCAGTGGCGACGCCCAGGGTCAACGCCAGACTAACGAGTAATTTATTCATCGGCTAATCCAATAACGGCTAAAAGAAAACGGTTGGCAGTGCCTGCAGTCCGGCCTTAATGACCGCGTTATCAAGGGCAGGCAGCCGTGATTGTTTGCCCCATGCTAGCCGCGCGCTGCGCAGGGTGCAATGGCTGAAATGCCGCACCCCGGGTCGCACCTGCGGCGCTTCTGGGTTCTCGGGCTGACCGACCATCACCCTGCGCCTGGGCGCGGGTCAATTGGTCAGTGCTTCCCATAACCGCGGCATTATATACTAAGCCTGCCGCAAACGTGAATGTCATCAGTGCCCGGCTTTGGTATGTCGGCCCAAACGGAAATCCCATGTCCTCGAGTACTCCACTTGTTTCTCTCTGCCAGCAGGCCACCTTTATCAAAAGCGCCAGTCTGGTTACCCAGTGCCCGCCTGATATCGGTCTGGAAGTGGCCTTTGCCGGACGCTCCAACGCCGGCAAGTCCAGCGCGCTCAATACGCTGACCCACGCCCGACTGGCGCGGACCTCCAAAACGCCTGGCCGCACGCAATTGATCAACTTCTTTCGGCTGGATGATGAGCGACGGCTGGTGGACCTGCCCGGTTACGGCTACGCCAAGGTGCCACTGGAATTGAAGGCGCACTGGCAACAGCATCTGGACGCCTATCTCACCGGCCGTCACAGTCTGGCGGGCCTGGTGCTGGTCATGGATCTGCGTCATCCGCTGTCGGATTTCGATTGCATGATGCTGGAATGGGCTCGCAAGAGTGGCATCCCGGCCCATGTACTGCTGAGCAAGGCGGACAAGCTGGCCTATGGTGCGGCCAAGAACGAGCTGCTCAAGGTGCAGGCGAGAATGCGCAAGGAGCTGCGTTCCGATGCCACAGTGCAGCTGTTTTCATCACCCAAGCGCCAGGGGGTTGAGCAGGCGCATGAGGTGCTGGCTGGCTGGCTGTTCCCGCCGGAGGCAGAGGCTGGGCAGGAAGAGTTGGAGTCCTGATTCTCCGGAGTTGGCAAAAAAAACGTAAAAAAAACCCCGAGCTTCTATGGGGAGGGAGGCTCGGGGTTCAACGAACCGGGCTGTGCTAGGAAAGGGAGTGCCCGGTTTTTCTGCCAACACTAAATCACATCTAAGGAGCATGAATGGCTCTCAAGCCGTTCATAAGCTCTGACCGGGCAGGTTCGGGATAAGTTCAAAAAAATTTTTAGATGGGTTGGTTATGAAAACGGCAGCGCTTAGGCGCTGCCGTTTTCAGCCGCAAGCCGCAAGCCGCAAGCCGCAAGCCGCAAGCCGCAAGCCACTCGGTAGTGAGTGATAGGGTTTAGCTTGAAGCTTGAAGCTTGAAGCTTGAAGCTTGAAGCTTGCGGCTCGGCCCAAAGGGCCGCCCTTAGTGCGCTTCGTCCCAGTTATTGCCCACGCCGACCTCGACCACCAGCGGTACGTCCAGGTCTGCGGCCTGGCCCATGCGCTCCTTGAGTCCTTGGCTGACGGCCTCAATCTGGTCTTCGCGCACTTCCAGCACCAGTTCGTCGTGGACCTGCATGATCACACGGGCGTCCAGCGCGCTGTCGTCAAGCCATTGGGCGACCTTGATCATGGCGCGCTTGATGATATCGGCAGCGGTGCCTTGCATCGGTGCGTTGATCGCGGTGCGCTCGGCAGCCTTGCGCATGGCCTGGTTCTTGGCATGAATTTCCGGCAGGTACAGGCGGCGACCGAACAGGGTTTCGACGTAGCCCTGCTCGCTGGCCTGCTCGCGGGTGCGTTCCATATAGCTCAGCACGCCCGGGTAGCGGGTGAAGTAGCGGTCAATGTAAGCCTGCGCCTGCTTGCGATCGACACCGATCTGTTTGGCCAGACCAAAGGCACTCATGCCGTAGATCAGGCCGAAGTTGATGGCCTTGGCGCTGCGGCGCTGGTCGGTGGTGACCTCCTCCAGGTCCACGCCGAATACCTCGGCAGCGGTTGCGCGGTGCACATCGAGATCATGGCGGAAGGCGTCCAGCAGACCGGCATCTTGTGCCAGATGCGCCATGATCCGCAGCTCGATCTGCGAGTAGTCCGCCGCCAGCAGTTTGTAGCCCTTTGGCGCGATAAAGGCCTGGCGAATGCGGCGGCCTTCGGCGGTGCGGATCGGGATGTTCTGCAGGTTCGGATCAGAGGACGACAGGCGACCCGTTGCCGCCACCGCCTGATGATAGGAGGTATGGATGCGTCCGGTACGCGGGTTGATCTGCTCCGGCAGGCGGTCGGTGTAGGTGCTCTTGAGTTTGCTGACGCTGCGGTACTGCATGATCACCTGCGGCAGCTCGAAGCCTTGCTCGGCCAGTTCTGCAAGCACCGCCTCGGCGGTCGATGGCTGGCCCTTGGCGGTTTTCGACAGCACCGGCAGGCCCTGCTTTTCATACAGGATGGCGCCCAGTTGCTTGGGTGAGCCGAGGTTGAACTCCTCGCCCGCCAGCTCGAATGCCTGACGCTCCAGAGCGACCATTTTCTCGCCCAACTCGATGCTCTGTTCGCCGAGCAGCTTGGCGTCAACCAGCGCACCGTTGCGTTCGATGCCGGCCAGGACCGGCATCAGCGGCATTTCGATTTCCTGCAGGACCTTGGCCAGCGATGGCTGTGGCTGCAGTTTGGCCCACAGGGCCTGGTGCAGGCGCAGGGTCACGTCGGCGTCTTCGGCGGCGTAGGGGCCGGCCTGTTCCAGTGCGATCTGATCAAAGGTCAGTTGCTTGCTGCCCTTGCCGGCGATGTCTTCGAACTTGATGGTGCTCTGGCCCAGATACTTGAGCGAGAGGCTGTCCATGTCGTGGCGGGTAGCGGTGGCATCGAGCACATAGGATTCGAGCATGGTATCGAAGGCGACGCCCTGCACGCGGATATCGTAATGGGCCAGCACATTGATGTCGTACTTGGCGTGCTGCGCGACCTTGGCCTTGTTCGGATCTTCCAGATAGGGCTTGAGCGCCGCCAGCACCGCGTTGCGGTCGAGCTGATCGGGAACGCCCATATAGCTGTGGGCGACCGGGATATAGGCGGCTTCGTTGGGTTCGACCGCCAGCGATACACCGACCAGTTCGGCGCGCTGGGCATCAATGCTGGTGGTTTCGGTGTCAAAGGCGAACAGCTCGGCGTTCTCGAGCTTGTCGAGCCAGCGATCGAAATCGGCCTGTTCGGTGATGATCTCGTAGCGTTTCTCGGTTTCCGCGTTGTCGTCGTCAGCGCCATCGGCACTCGGGTCAGCCTTGGCTTCGCGCAACAGGTCGTCCAGCCAGGTCTTGAACTCCATCTCGCGGTACAGCGCGATCAACGTATCGCGGTCAACTTCGCCCGGCATCAGGGCATCGACCTTTACCTCCAGCTCAACGTCCAGTTTGATCGTTGCCAACTGATAGGAGAGGTAGGCCATCTCCTTGTGTTCCTGCAGCTTCTCGGGCAGCTTCTTGGCGCCGCGAATCGGCAGCTCGGGCACCTTGTCGAGACTGTTGTAGATGACGTCCAGGCCGCCGCCGACACCGGTCAGCAGGCCGAGCGCGGTTTTTTCGCCGACGCCGGGCACTCCGGGGATGTTGTCGACCTTGTCGCCCATCAGCGCCAGGTAGTCGATGATCAGCTCCGGCCCGATGCCGAATTTGTCGTGTACGCCCTGAATATCCATCACCGTATTGGTCATGGTGTTGACCAGCGTGATGTGCTCATCGACCAGTTGGGCCATGTCCTTGTCGCCGGTGGAGATCACGACCTCCCGGCCGGCGTCGGCGCTCTGCCTGGCCAGGGTGCCGATCACGTCGTCAGCCTCTACGCCGTCCACGCACAGCAGCGGCAGGCCGAGCGCGCGCACCGCCGCGTGCAGGGGCTCGATCTGGGCACGCAGGTCGTCGGGCATGGGCGGGCGATGTGACTTGTACTGCTCGAACATCTCGTCGCGGAAGGTCGGGCCCTTGGCGTCGAAAACCACGGCAAAGGGGCTTTTCGGGTACTGCTTGCGCAAACTCTTGAGCATGTTCAGAACGCCCTTGACCGCGCCGGTGGGCTGGCCCTTGCTGGTGGTCAGCGGCGGCAGGGCATGGAAGGCGCGATAAAGGTAGGACGAGCCGTCCACAAGAACGAGGGGGGTAGTGTCTGTCATGCGTCAGGTCAACATTTCGAAGGCCAATGGGGCTAGAATGAGTGCATCATTCATGCAAAGGACAAGACTATCATGATTCGCAAACTTGGCTTTGGATTGGCCGCGTTCCTGATGTTGGGCAGTGTTTCGGTCATGGCGCAGGACGCAGTTCCCACCGAACCCGAGGTCACCATCCGTCAGGAAGGCGATCGTACCGTTGAGGAGTACCGGGTCAACGGCTTTCTCTATGCCATCAAGGTAACCCCCAAGACCGGCGCGCCCTATTATCTGGTGGCGGTGGATGAGGACGGCAACTACGTGCGTTCCGACCAGCCCAATGGCCTGCGTATTCCGTCGTGGAAAATCTTCGAGTGGTGAGCTGAGGCATGTCGGTTTTTACGCCGGTCAGTCGCGAGCAACTGGATGCCTTTCTTGACGGGTTTGAGGTCGGTCGGCTGATCGACGTTCAGGGCATTGAGGGCGGCAGCGAGAACAGCAACTTCTTCGTCAGCTGCACCGGCGGCGAGTTTGTGCTGACCCTGGTCGAGCGCGGCGATCCGCAAGGCCTGCCGTTTATCGTCGAATTGCTCGACTGCTTGCACCGGGCCGAGTTGTCGGTGCCCTATGCGGTCACCGATCGGCAGGGCGTGGCATTGCATCAGTTGAACGGTAAGCCCGCCATGCTACAGCCACGGCTGGCCGGTCGGCATGTCGAGCGGCCGGATGCGGCGCATTGCGAGGCGGTCGGACGCTGGCTGGCACAAATGCATGCAGCCACGGCCGCCAGTTCGCTGGAACGAACCAGTGAGCGCGGGCTGGCATGGATGCAGGATCATCTTCCACGGCTGTCTGCCCGGCAGTCTGCCGATCTGGAGAGCCTGTTGCAGGCGCTGCTGGATCGGATCGTTGCCTGGCGGCAGCAGTCGCCCGATCTGCCCCGTGCGGTGCTGCATGCCGACTTGTTCCGTGACAACGTCATGTTTGACGGCCATCACCTGAGCGGGGTGATCGATTTCTACAACGCCGCCAGTGGCTGGGCGCTCTACGACGTGGCCATTGCGGTGAACGACTGGTGTCTGGATGAAACCGGCGGACTGGAGCCACGCCTCACTCGCAATCTGCTTGCGGGCTATGCCTCCCTGCGACGCTTTACCCCGGCCGAACAGGAGTGCTGGCCGGACATGTTGCGGCTGGCTGCGCTGCGCTTCTGGCTGTCGCGACATATCGCTGCGGAGCAGCATGCCGGGCAGCCCGGCGTCCTGGTCAAGGATCCGGAGCACTTTCTGCAGCTGCTGCGGCGGCATCAGCAGGTGGGTATCGGCTTGCCGCTTGCGCTTTAGCCGCCGCTCGGGTGAACCGCGCAGCGGTCGCGGGGTCACAGCGCAGTAGTGTCTACTGCCTCTTAACCCTGTTGCGGAGTGTCTGCTGAATGCTGACCGCCCACCTGCCGTCCGGCTACGTACTCTCCAGCTATCTGCTGGAGCGGTTACGGCGAGCGCCCGCAAAGGCATCCTGGCTGCTTGCGGCGGGTGTGCTGGGTGGCATCGCGCCCGACTTCGATATGCTCTATTTCCACTTCGTGGATATGGGCATGAAGCACCACCATCGCTATCCCAGCCACTGGCCGTTGCTGTGGCTCTGTCTATTGGCTGTTGCGCTGCTTTGGACGCGGTGTCGACGACGTGCGCCGGGTGGCTGGTTGCTGCTGGCCTTCAGCCTGGGCGGAATGCTGCATGTGCTGCTTGATACCCTGGCGGGCGACATCTGGTGGCTGGCACCCTTTGTTGACCAGCGTTACTCACTGGTCACCGTCACGGCGCGCTACAAACCCTGGTGGCTGAACTTTGTCATTCACTGGGTATTTCTGGTTGAGCTGGCGATCTGGGGATGGGCGTTGTGGCGCTGGCGCACCAGGCGGCGCTGGATGTCTTCGGCAAACGGGCCCGTTGCTGGGCCCTGAGATGTTGCTGAATCAGAACATCCAGCCGGTCGGGTTCGGGTGCGCCTGTTGGCTGTCCAGCGCCTTCATGCCTTTGATGCAGCGGACAATCAGCCATACCATCCAGAACAGCAGGACCAGCCAGCCGATCACAACGACAGACAGGAGCGCGCCAATCAGGATGTACAGCGCACCGATCCAGAAAGTGCGGATCTGGAACTGGTAATGGCTCTTGAGCCAGTCCGGTGCGCCGTCCTTGTTGACGTAGGCCAGGACCACGCCAATGATGCCGGTGATACCAATAACCAGGCCCACAAGGTAGAGGATGTAGACGATTTTGGCGGAGCCGGTGTCGGTAGAGGAGTTGGGGACAGTTGTGTCAGTCATGCGTGCTTCCTTGTTGCCTGCTGTTGTTGATGTTTACTGCGTGTGTGCCGATCGCGGTTTCTGGTGCTGCGATCAGCGGGTTACGGTCCAGCCAGCGTCTGTTTCTGCCAGGGTGATGCTGGAGCGCTGAACATTGCGACCAATGAGGGGCGCGGTAAGGTCAACCTCCACATCGCAGCGGTAAACGTCGTCGCGCACCTCATCGCAGCCATGCAGCGTTACGTCGTGGATTTCGGTGCGCATGGCGTTCGCCATGTCCGCGCCAACCATGCTGGTGACAGCGCTGTTGGTCTGCTCCAGTTCCTTCTCCATCATGGCCTGGATATCGCCCTCCGAGGGCCCGCCGGAGCATGCGGTCAGGGTGATGGCGCTGACGGCCAGAAAAAGATGCTTCGTAGTGGTGAGCATGCAGGTTGTCCTTAACGTGGCGGGCGGGAACTAGTATGACCAACTGTTCAGGGCGGATGCCCCGATCAGGTGTGTGCTTGAGCAGGGGATGAGCAGGTCAGTGGCGGTACCTGCAAACTTCAGGGGCGGCTGAAATCGCATCTGATGTCCTTATCATCTTGCTCCGGGTAGAGCGTTAATTTCATGGCGTTTGGCGCGCGACATCGATGCGAGTCGCAGGTGCTGGCAGCCTCTGGGTCGAATTTGTCAGCAAGTCTGTCGGCAAGGTTAAGGCATTTTGATATTGCAGGTCTACAAATTGGCGTCAGCAAATTGCCTTTTGTCTGCACATGGACCGAACGCCGTGTCAGGGCATGGCGTTCGGTTTGTTTCGAAGCGGCGTCAGAGCTCAGAGTTTCGTCAGGCAGCCGGCCAGGTGGTCTGTGAGGTTGGTCAGTAATGTGACATAGCCGTCCGCACCAACTGCAATGTCGGCGCCCAGAGGATCAAGCTGGGCGGTTTCGACCGGCAGGCCTTCGGTCAGGCTGGCAATCAGCCGCGGGGTGAACTGGGGTTCGCTGAATACGCAGGCGCGGCCCGCGCTGCGCAGGTCTTCACGCAGCTCGTTGACGTGCCGTGCGCCCGGCTGGATCTCGTGGGCCAGACTGAATACGCCGCGGTGTTCGATGCCGAGGTATTCCTCCAGATAGCCGTAACCATCGTGGAAGACGAAGTAGGGCTTGTTCTTGAGCGGGGCGAAGCGTGTGCGTAGTTGCGCCTGCAAGGCACTGAGCTGTTGCTCGAACCGATGCAGGTTGGCGTCCAGACGAGCTTCCTGTTCCGGGTAGAGCGGTGCCAGGTCGGTCTTCATCCAGCGTGCCAGCGTCAATGCGTTGTCGGGTGACAGCCAGATGTGCGGGTCGAGGCTGTTGGCGTCGTGATCGTGGCTGTGGTGGTCGTCGGCGTGTTCCTCGTCGAATTCGCGCAGGGTGAGATTGGCAACCGCCATCAGTTCGCGGGCCCGGGCATTGTCGTGCAGCAGGCTGTCAAGGAAGCGCTCAAGGTCGGGGCCTATCCAGTAAATACGCTCCGCCTCGGCAAGGGCGCGGCGATCGGAAGGTCTGAGTGCGAAGGCGTGTGGCGATACGCCCGGTGGCAGCAGTACTGCGGGCTCGTCGATGCCGTCGAGCAGAGCGGCTGTGATCTGCTGGATTGGCTTGATGCTGGTCAGAATGCGGCTGTCTGCCATTGACGGAAAAGACAGCAGCAGGCCGGCTGCCAGGGCCAGCAGGAAACGGATCGACATGGGGGAATACCTCGGGAAGCAGAGTTGTTATATGATAACAGGTCATTGACCTCTGAAAAGTCCCGCTTGTCATTCGACTGCGGTACGCAGCCAGCGAGGCGTCAGCATGAGCGACTCCACTACCCTTCCCGATCCGCAGCAGCCGCACAACCACGCACATTGTGTCAGTCATGCACTGAGTGCAGCCGAACAGGTATGCGCGCGTGATGGCGTGCGTTTCACCGCCTTGCGCAAGCGTGTGCTTGAGCTGGTTTGGCAAAGCCATAAGCCCCTGGGGGCTTACGATATTCTGGAAACCCTGTCACGCGACGATGGTCGCCGTGCGGCGCCGCCGACGGTTTACCGGGCGCTCGACTTTCTGCAGGAGCAGGGGCTGGTGCATCGCATTGCCTCGCTCAATGCCTTCATCGGCTGCCCGAGTCCGGAGCACCGCCATCAGGGCCATTTTCTGATCTGCCTTAACTGCCATATTGCCATCGAACTGGAGGAAGCCGGGATCAGTGATGCCATCGCGGCAGCTGCCACAACCCACGGCTTTTCTGTCAGCAGTGAAACGGTCGAAATCAGCGGGCTGTGTGCCCAGTGTCAGGCGGCAGCATGAGCGACGAGCTGCTGTCTCTCGGCAACGTCAGTCTGCGGCTGAATGCAACCGACGTGCTGGAGGGTGTGAACCTGAGCGTCAGGCGTGGCGAGATTGTCACGCTGATAGGTCCCAATGGTGCCGGCAAGACCAGCCTGGTGCGGATCGTGCTCGGCCTGCTCAAGGCGAGTGGGGGCAAGGTCTGGCGCCAGCCGCGCCTGCGCATCGGCTACATGCCGCAGAAGCTGCAGATCGATCCGTCGCTGCCACTGACGGTACTGCGTTTTCTGCTGCTGGTGCCCGGTACCAGACGCCCGGCAGTCGAGGCGGCGCTGGCCGAAGTCGGCGCCGAGCACCTGATCGCACGGCCGCTGCAGCAGGTATCCGGTGGCGAACTGCAACGCATCCTGCTGGCGCGGGCACTGCTGCGCCAGCCCGATCTGCTGGTGCTCGATGAGCCGGTACAGGGCGTCGACGTCAATGGCCAGATCGAGCTGTATCAACTCATTACCCGGTTGCGTGATCGCTACGGCTGCGGCGTGCTGATGGTCTCCCACGATCTGCATCTGGTCATGGCCACCACCAATACGGTGGTATGCCTCAATCGTCACGTCTGCTGCTCGGGCCATCCCGAGCAGGTCAGCCTGGACCCGGCCTTCGTTGCCATGTTTGGCGAGCAGGCCAGTGCGCTGGCGGTCTACAACCACCATCACGACCACGCCCATGACCTGCATGGCGAAGTCGTACCCCACGAACACAGCCACGGACCTGACTGCAAGCATGCCTGATTTTCTTGTTTACGCGCTGTTGGCCGGTCTGGCGCTGGCGCTGGTAGCCGGTCCGCTGGGTTCCTTTGTGGTCTGGCGGCGGATGGCCTATTTCGGCGATACGCTTTCGCACTCGGCGCTGCTGGGTGTGGCGCTCGGCATGTTGCTGGACATTAACCTGACGCTGGCGGTGACGGTGGGCTGCGTTCTGATCGCGGTACTGCTGGTGGCGTTGCAGCACAAGGAGTGGCTGGCCAGCGACACCCTGCTGGGGATTCTCGCGCACAGTACCCTGTCACTCGGACTGGTGGTGCTGGCGCTGACCGAAAACGTGCGGGTCGACCTCATGGCCTACCTGTTCGGAGACCTTCTGGCGATCACGGCGACCGACCTGGCCTGGATGCTCGGCGGGCTGCTGATCGTGCTGGTGCTGATGAGCATGCTCTGGCGCAGCCTGCTGTCGATTACCGTGCACGAGGAGCTGGCGCGGGTAGAGGGGCTGCCGGTCACGGCGATTCGGCTCGCCTTGATGTTGCTGATCGCCATCGTCATTGCGGTGGCGATGAAGGTGGTGGGCGTACTGCTGATCACCTCGCTGCTGATTATTCCGCCGGCGGCGGCCCAGCGTCATGCCCGAACACCGGAGCAGATGGCGCTGGGTGCCAGTGTGCTGGGCATGCTGGCGGTACTCGGTGGACTGGCGTTGTCCTGGCAGCTGGATACCCCGGCGGGTCCCTCCATCGTGGTCTGCGCGGCTGGCATGTTCATGCTGGCGCTGGCGATTCCTCGCCGCGCCTGAGCGGCTTCTATTCGGCGCCGATGATCCGAGGTAGCCACTGGGCCAGCTTTTCGGTGTTCAGTGGCGGGCGGATAAAGCCGACGTAGCGGCCGTTCGGGTCGACGATGACGACCTGGCCGCTGTGATCGACCAGGTAATTTTCGCTGCTGGTGTCCGGTTCGATATAGGCAATCGACAGGGCCTTGGCCAGTGTCGCCAGTTGCTCGGACTCGCCGGTTGCGCCAGCGAAGCCGGCGCTGAAGAAGTTCAGATAGGTCGTGATCTGTTCTGGTGTGTCGCGGTTGGGATCAACGCTGACAAAGGTGACCTGCAATTGGCTGCGAGTGGCCTCGGGCAGTTTCTGCATCAATTGGCGCAATTCGGCCAGTGTGGTCGGGCAGATGTCCGGACAGAAGGTATAGCCAAAGAACAGCAAATCCCACTGGCCGGTCAGGTTATCCCGTCCCCAGGGCTGGTCTGCTGCGGATCGCAGGCTGACATCGGGTATGGGGCGGGGGCTGTCGAACAGATAGATGCCCGCTTCCTGCAGCGCTGTGCGATCCAGCGGCGCCGGTTGCGTCACCTTGTTGACGACTGCTCCCACTACCAGCGCAATGCTGGCCACACATACCAGTACGGTTTTCTGTACCCCGGTCAAAGCCATCCAGCCACCTCGATATAGTGGTCCAGCAACAGGGCTACAAACAGCCACAGCAGGTACCACAGTGAATACTTGAAGGTCTTGATGGCCGCGTGCGGACGGCTGTCACGCAGCAGGGCGACAGCCCAGTCGATAAAGCGCAGGCCCAGCGCCACCGCGGCCACCAGATAGAGCGGGCCGCTCATGTGGATCACGAACGGCAACAGGCTCACAGCGAGCAGGATAAAGGTATACAGCAGAATGTGCAGCTTGGTGTAGTGCTCGCCGTGGGTAACCGGTAGCATCGGGATGTCGACCTTGGCATATTCTGCCTTGCGGTGGATGGCCAGCGCCCAGAAGTGCGGGGGTGTCCAGGCGAAGATGATCAACACCAGCAGCAGACCTTCGGCCTGAATCTGTCCGGTGACGGCGGTCCAGCCAAGCAGCGGCGGTGCTGCGCCGGCGACGCCGCCAATGACGATGTTCTGCGGCGTTGCGCGCTTGAGAAAGGCCGTGTAAATCAGTGCATAGCCGAGCAGCGACGCCAGTGTCAGCAGCGCCGTGAGCGTGTTGGTCCATGACAGCAGGACCGCCAGTCCGGCGCTGCCGAGCAGGATGGCGAACAGCACCGCGTTCAGCGGGTCGACGCGGCCTTGCGCCAGTGGGCGCCGCTGGGTGCGGGCCATATGAATGTCAATCCGGCGGTCGACCACATGGTTGATCGCCGCTGCCGACCCGGCGCACAGGGCAATGCCGAGGTTGCCCAGCAGCAGCGTGCTCCAGGGCACCGCCTGCTCGCTGGCCAGCAGCATGCCGATGGCCGAGGTGATGATCATCAAAGCCACCACCTTCGGCTTGGTCAGCTCCAGATAGTCGCGCCAGCCGGCTCGGACCGGCACCGCTTGAGAGAGGCTCGCCATGGTCTGTTCCCCCTGTCGGTGCGTGCTGCGCACCTGTGTTGTTGTGTCTGGAGTATGGATGCCTCAGGCGTGACTCGCCAGTGAACGGCGTGGTCGTGCCTCCAGTCGGACACGCACCGTTGCCGGCGCACGCACACGATAGTTGACGGCCAGTGTGCACAGCAGCAGGAGCGCCGCCATGCCGTTATGCGCCACAGCTACCGCCAGTGGCAGCGCCGCCAGTACGTTGGTGATGCCCAGGCCGACCTGGGCAGTCAGTGCCAGGCACAGCAGCAGCGCCAGACCGTGCAGGCGTGCGCGCCAGAGTTGCCAGCCGAGCAGCAGCACAACGAACGTGGTGAGCAATGCGCCAAGGCGGTGGGTGAAATGGATCGCTGTCCGCCCCGGGCCTTCCAGCATGCCGCCCAGGTAGTTCGGGCCGATCTCCTGATGCAGCAGGTTGAAGCCGGTGTGGAAGTCCATCTCCGGCCACCATTCCCCGTGGCAGGTCGGCAGGTCGATGCAGGCCACCGCGGCATAGTTTGTGCTGGTCCAGCCGCCGAGCATGATTTGCAGGATCACCACCGCAAGTGCAAAGCGCGCCAGCAGGCGCAGTCTGGTGAGCGAGCGGGTGGGATGGAGTGCCGGTAGCCGGCCCGACAGGCGCAGTACCAGCAGCAACAGCAGGCTCAGGGTCGCGAAGCCGCCCAGCAGATGGGCTGTGACGACCTGCGGCCAGAGCTTGAGGGTCACGGTCCACATGCCGAACAGTGCCTGGCAGACGACAAGGGCAAGCAGCCCGACACACAGGCCGGTCGGGTAGCCGGGGTCGCGGCGCTGTCGGATACCAATCACGGCCAGGCCCAGAATCAGCAAGCCGAGGGTGCCGGCTGCGTAGCGGTGAATCATCTCCGCCCAGGCCTTGAAGGCTTCGACCGGGTCGTCCGGGAAGCGCAGCTGCGCCGTTTCCAGCGCATGATCGCTTTGCGGTACGGTCAGAAAGCCGTAGCAGCCTGGCCAGTCCGGGCAGCCGAGTCCGGCGTGTACCAGCCGGGTGTAAGCGCCAAGGATGACGACGATAAAGCACAGCAGGAGCCCTGCCAGTGCCAGGTTGTAGCCAGGTTTGCGCATGGCTCAGCCCACCTTCGAGAGTTTCAGCAGACGCTTGAGGTCATCAAGCAGGTCTTTGCCTGGCTGACCGGCATCGTGATGCAGCACCACACGGCCGAGTGGGTCGACCAGCCAGAGCTGCGGGCCGATCAGCCAGCTGTCGGGCTGGGTCTGCAGGCTGTGAAGATAGGCATTGCTGTCGAAGTGAGTACGCTGCAGGCGCGGAAATTCGGTTGCCAGCCGTGCGAGTTCATCGTCGCGCAGGGCGACCGGCGAGGCCAGTACATGCTCGACGCGGTCCGCTTCGCGGCCGACAGCCACATTGATCTGCCGGGCCTCGTGGATCAGCGCCATACATTCGCGTTCGCAGGCGCCGGTGTGGGTAACCAGCAGCCGCCAGGGTGCGCCATAGCCGATTGGCTCCAGCGCCAGTTGCCAGTCGCTGACCTGAATGGCCGGCTCGACCAGAGCGGATTTGTTTGAATGTGCCTGCGGCACACCGATGCCGAAGTGCGCCATCAGTGCGGCGATCAGAATGGGTACGACCACGACACCGATGACGGCGAGCAGCTTTAGCTGGCCGCGTGGGCGTTGCCGGGTCCGGTCAGGCTCGGTCAGGCTCATCATTATTATTCCCCCGATGGTCGGGCCGGAAACCGGCCCAGATAAACAAAGCGATCAGCGCCGCAGCGAGGCTGAACCACTGGACGGCATACCCGGTATGTCGGCTTGCGCTCATCGGCAGCGCTGGCCAGTCGAGTTGCAGTGCTGCCGATGAACCGTCCCCGGTCAAGCGGACGCTCCAGTCCTGCAGCGCAATACCGGACTGCAGGCGCAAGGCTGTCAGGTCAAGCTGGGCTACCACGCAGTTGGCAGTGCCAGCTGCGCAACGCCGGCTACCCGGGCGCCAGCCGGTGCCGTTGTCTGGCAGCTTCTCTGCCAGCAGCTGCAGTTCTCCCGACGGCGTCTCGATCTGCGGCGCCTGACGGCGGTCCGGCCAGGGCAGCCAGCCGCGGTTAACCAGCAACCATTGGCCACTGGTGTCCTGAAAGGCCTGCAACACTTCTACCCCGGCTCGGCCGTCGCGGGTGCGATTGTCGAGCAGCCATGTGTGCCGAGCCTCCAGCTGCCCGCGCAGAATCAGCGGTTGCCAGTCAGACGGCCGCGTTTTCGCGAACGCAGACAGTGGCATCGCCGGGGTTTGATGCAGTGCGTCAATCGACGCCTGCATCTGCTGCTTTTCCGCCGCGCGCTGCAGCTGCCAGCTGCCGAGCGCGAGCAGTGCCGGCAGCAGGGTCAGCGTGAACACCCACAGCGGCCAGCCAGGCGCAAAGCGGTGGCTGCGCGAGACTCGTTCAGCAAGCAGCATGGTGCGCCCTCGCTATACTTGAGCCCAACATAACAACAGGAAGGGGACGCCCATGTGGCTCAAACTGACCATTTTGATGCTGCTGGCGCTGATTGTGATCAGCCTGTTCAGCGGGCTGTTTTTTCTGATGAAGGACACGGATGGTCGCGGGCGGCTGGTAACCGCCCTGAGCGTACGCATCAGCCTGACGATCCTGCTGCTGGGCCTGATCGCCTGGGGCTTCTGGTCCGGCAACCTGGTCTGGAATACGCCCTGGCTGCATTGAAAACGCCCCCGGCCGCATGGGTTAGAAAATGTAGACGAAGATGAACAGGCCGACCCAGACTACATCAACGAAGTGCCAGTACCAGCTGGCCGCTTCGAAGCCGAAGTGCTGTTGCGGCGTGAAGTGACCCTTGGTGATGCGGATCAGCATGATCGCCAAAATAAGCGTACCCATGGTCACGTGAGCGCCGTGGAAGCCGGTCAGCATGAAGAAGGTGGCGCCGTAGATGCCGGAGTTCAGGGTCAGCCCCAAGTCGTGGTAGGCGTGCTGGTATTCCAGCGCCTGCAGAATCAGAAACACGGTGCCCAGTGCCACGGTCAGGCCAAGCCATGCCTTGGTGGCGCCCCGCTTGTCGGCTCTCAGCGCATGGTGAGCGAAGGTGACGGTGACACTGGAAGAAATCAGCAGAACGGTGTTGATCAGTGGCAGCTGCCAGGCGCTGATTACCTCTTTAGGGCCGGGGAAGGCTCCGGGATCAGGGTTGACCATCAGCGGCCATTGATAGACGAACTCGGGCCAGAGCATGTTGGTCACGCCCTTGTCGCCCTCACCACCGAGCCACGGTCCGGCGAAGGTACGCACATAAAAGAGTGCGCCGAAGAACGCGGCGAAGAACATCACCTCGGAAAAGATGAACCAGCCCATGCCCATGCGGAAGGAACGGTCCATCTGCGGGCTGTAGAGCCCCTCGCGGCTTTCCTTCACCACGTTGCTGAACCAGCCGAACATCATGTAGGCGATCATCAATGCACCGGCAAAGAAGATCCATTTGCCGAGGCTGCTGCCGGCGCCGGCGGCATCGCCATTCATCATGCTGCCGGCGCCAAATACCGTCAGCAGCAGGGCGACCGAGGCAATGATCGGCCATTTGCTTTGGGCCGGAACGTAATAGGTTTCGTGATTGGCCATCTGTTGTTCTCCTTATCCGGCAATCATGTTCAGTGAGCCTGGGCTGACGCGCTCGCCAGCTTGTCAGGCATCCGCTCCGATACATCAAACAGGGTGTAGGCCAACGTCAGGTGCTTCACGTCGGTCGGCAGCGCCGGGTCGACAATGAAGCGCACCGGCATCTCCACGCTTTCCCCCGGTTGCAACACCTGCTGGGTAAAACAGAAGCATTCGGTCTTGTGAAAATAGGCTGCGGCCTTGGCGGGCGAGACGCTGGGAATGGCCTGCGCCACCATCGGCCGGTCAGTCGGGTTGTGGGCATAGAACAGCATCTCGCGGGTTTCGCCCGGATGCAGACTGAGTTGCTCTGCATCCGGATTGAAGTCCCATGCCATGCCCTGGGCCCGGGTGGCGACGAACTGCACCCGCAGGGTGCGGCTCTCGTCGATGTGTTCGACCTCCTGCCGATAGGCTGTGCCGCTGGTCTTGCCGTTGATGCCCAGGGCATCGCACATCACGTCATACAGCGGCACCATCAGAAAACCGAAGGCAAACATGCCGATCACGGTCAGCACCAGACGCGTTACTACCGGTTTGTTGGATTGCTGCTCGCTCATGGCCAGCGCCTCCGGTCATTTCACCTCGGGGGGTGTGGTGAAGGTGTGATAGGGCGCCGGCGACGGCACCGTCCACTCCAGCCCTTCTGCACCTTCCCAGGGGTTGGCCGCCGCCTTCGTTCCACCCTTGATGCACTTGATGACGATGAACAGGAACAGCAGCTGGGTCACCCCGAACATGAAGGCGCCAACCGAGGAGATCATGTTGAAGTTGGCGAACATCACGTTGTAGTCGGGAATGCGCCGCGGCATGCCAGCCAGTCCGACAAAGTGCATCGGGAAGAACGCCAGGTTCATGCCGATGAAGCTCATCCAGAAATGGGTCTTGGCCAGTGTTTCGTCATACATGTGGCCGGTCCACTTTGGCAGCCAGTAGTAGGCCGAGGCGAAGATGCCGAAGATGGCGCCGGGCACCAGCACATAGTGGAAGTGCGCGACCACAAAGTAGGTGTCGTGATACTGGAAGTCGGCCGGTGCAATGGCCAGCATCAAACCGGAGAACCCGCCGATGGTAAACAGGATGACGAAGGCCACGGCGAACAGCATCGGCGCTTCGAAGGTCAGCGCCCCCCGGAACATGGTGCTGACCCAGTTGAATACCTTCACCCCGGTGGGCACCGCGATCAGCATGGTCGCGTACATGAAGAACAGCTCCCCGGTAATCGGGATGCCGACGGTAAACATGTGGTGCGCCCAGACGATGAACGACAGGAAGGCGATGGCCGCGGTGGCGTAGACCATGGAGGTGTAGCCAAACAGCGGCTTGCGGCTGAAGGCCGGAATGATCTGGCTGACCGCACCGAACGCCGGCAGGATCATGATGTAGACCTCGGGGTGGCCGAAGAACCAGAAAATGTGCTGGAACATCACCGGATCACCGCCGCCGGCGGCATTGAAGAAGCTGGTGCCGAAATGGATGTCCATCAGCATCATGGTGACCACGCCGGCCAGCACCGGCATGACGGCGATCAGCAGGAAGGCGGTAATCAGCCAGGTCCAGACGAACAGCGGCATCTTCATCAGCGTCATGCCGGGTGCGCGCAGGTTGAGGATGGTGGCGATGATGTTGATCGCGCCCATGATCGAGCTGATGCCTGCCAGGTGAATGGCGAAGATGAAGAAGGTGACGCTGGGCGGCGCATAGGTCGTCGACAGCGGTGCATAGAAGGTCCAGCCGAAGTTCGGGCCACCTCCCTCCATGAACAGTGTCGAGACCAGCAGCCCGAAGGCCATCGGCAGCAGCCAGAAACTGAAGTTGTTCATCCGTGGCAGCGCCATGTCCGGCGCGCCGATCATCAGCGGAATCATCCAGTTGGCCAGGCCGACAAAGGCGGGCATGACTGCACCGAACACCATGATCAGGCCATGGGTAGTGGTCATCTGGTTGAAGAACTCGGGCTGCACCAGCTGCAGGCCCGGCTGGAACAGTTCGGCACGAATGACCATGGCCATCGAGCCGCCGAGCAGGAACATGGCGAAGCTGAACCACAGGTACATCGAGCCGATGTCCTTGTGGTTGGTCGTCAGCACCCAGCGCATCAGGCCCTTGGCCGGACCGTGGGCATGGTCGTGGTGATGGGTATCGATCACAGCACTCATGGCAGGTCTCCTATTGGCCTTCTTTCGCCTTCAGAACATCGATGGGCGAGAGCATTTCGCCGGTGTCGTTGCCCCAGGCATTGCGCTCGTAGGTGATCACGGCAGCAATGTCGACTTCAGACAATTGCTTGCCGAACGCCGCCATGGCGGTGCCGGGCTTGCCGTTAAGCACGATGTCGAGGTGCGCGGCCATGTCTTCGGTGGCAATCTGGCTGCCCTTGAGCGCCGGGAACATTGGTGGCAGGCCCTCACCGTTGGGCTGGTGACAGGAGGCGCAGGCGGTGGTGTAGACCTTCTCGCCACGCTCGACCAGTTCGTCGAGGGTCCAGGTCTTGTCACGCAGCTCGGCTTCCTTCGCCGCCGCCTCTTTCTGCTCAGCCAGCCAGGTGTCGTATTCATCCTGCGGCAGCACCTGCACCACGACCGGCATGAAGCCGTGATCCTTACCGCACAGTTCGGTGCATTGGCCGCGGTAGATGCCGGGTTCTTCAACCCGGGTCCAGGCCTCGTTGATAAAGCCGGGGATGGCATCCTTCTTCACCGCAAAATCCGGTACCCACCAGGAGTGAATGACGTCGGAGGCGGTGACCAGGAAGCGGACCTTTTTGCCGACCGGGATAACCAGCGGGTTGTCGACCTCCAGCAGGTAGTCCGGGCTCTTGGCGCTGACGTTGGTGATTTCGTCGCGCGGCGTGGTCAGGGTGCTGAAAAAGCTGACCCCTTCGCCGACGTACTGGTATTGCCAGCGCCATTGATAGCCGGTGACCAGAATATCGACGTCGGCTTCGTCGGCGTCGTAGATATCGATCAGGGTTTTGGTGGCCGGAACCGCCATGACAATGAGGATGACCAGCGGGATGACGGTCCAGAGGATTTCGACGCCGACGTGCTCGTGGAAGGTCGCCGGTTTGCTGTCCGCCGATTTGCGGTGCATCAGCATCGACCAGAACATCACACCGAATACCACGACGCCGATGACGACGCAGATCCAGAAGATGGTCATGTGCAGATCGAACACGGACTGGCTGACGTCGGTGACGCCACGGCGCATGTTGATGCCCCACTCGGCGTTGGCCGACAGGCCAAGCGCGCACAGGAACAGGCCAACAGGCCAGGTGATTGCTGCTCGCAACATTCCCGGTTCCCCTTTTATTGTTGTTATCGCTTCCGGTGCACGGAATGAGGGGTATCTGGAGCAGGTACAACACTGCGCAGATACCCGAAACCGCGGGATGCGCAGCGCGAAGATCGCGATGAATCACCCCCGGTCGGAACTCCCCCACAGGCTACCGACACAATCGAGTATAGACAGGGGTTGCGGCTTGGCAATGTTGCGTCTCACTGACAGCGAGCCGCGATAGTTGGAACGCGGGGGAGGGTGTCCGCCCTGAGGTTGCAGTTATTACAATTGGATCTAATGGCTCCCGATGAGTCACTTTGACGGAATGGGGTGCCTCTGCTAGCTTTTCTCGAAATGAGAATGATATCAATATGCTGTTGGCCGCTTGCAGCATTCAGCCGTCGTTGTGGAGCGTGAAACATGAATATAACCGGCCTGAAACGCCGTATTGCCGATGCCATGGCGCAACCTGACTCGGTCGGGGCGATGCAGCGTTGGCTTGAATCCCGTCTGCCGGCCCTGCACCCGTCGATCCGGGTGGAGAATAATCAGGTCGAAACCCTGTATCGGTTTGCTCGGGCCTATATCGAGCAGGTACCGGACGTGCTGGAGGCGGCAGCTGCAGTAGCGCAGGCCGCTCACTTGCGCGAGCGCATGCTGCCGGTGCTGAAGGTGGCGGAAGCCTTTTTCCTGCAGCCCCCGGATCTGCCCAGTGAGCACAAAGGGCTGATTATGCTGCTGGACGAGGCCTATCTGGCGCATCGCCTAGTCGAGGAGGTCAACGATCGTTACGTCGCCAACGGCATTGCGCCGCTGATTCCGATGGATACCACGCGGGCCAATCTGATTGTGCATCAACTGATGGGCGAGGGGTTTGCCAACCAGCTGGATACAGCGGTGGAAACAGCGGTTTCCGGCCTGCTGCCGGAGGATCTGTTTCAGTCGGAGCCGTTCAGGGCCTATCAGGCCAGTCAGGACCCGGCGCAGGTGCGCCGGTTATGGACACAATGGCCCTGTATGTCCCGTCAGTTGGGGGTCGAGATTGAGTTGCGCGGCGCTGCCTGAACAGCAGCCGGCCCGTATTGCGAGCCGGCTGCCCGGTCAGTCCTTTTTTTTCAAACGCGGGTTGGGGAAGAACTGCACCGTCTGACTGCTCGGCTTCTTTGGTGCCTTGCGTGCCTCGTTGACCCGGGTGGTCAGCTCTTTGGGTACCGAGTTGCCGCGGGCATCCAGCGTATCGGCGTAGCCGCACTCCACGCATTCGCGGTGTGGTACGCCGTCTTCCTCGTACATCTTGATGGTATCCATCGCGCTGCACGCCGGGCAGACCGCGCCGGCGATGAAACGCTTGATCGGTTGCTGGCTCATGCGGCTTCTCCGGTCAGGCCCGAGTGGCGCAGCAGCGGATCGATTGACGGCTCACGACCACGGAAGGCGACGAACAGCGCCATCGGCGCTTCACTGCCGCCACGGGCAAGAATGTTGTCGCGGAAGGCGCGGCCGGTCTCGGCGTTCAGCACCCCTTCCTCCTCGAAGCGCGAAAAGGCATCTGCCGACAGCACTTCTGCCCACTTGTAGCTGTAGTAACCGGCTGCATAGCCACCGGCAAAGATATGGCTGAAGCCATTCTGGAAGCGGTTGAACGACGGTACCTTGATGACCGCAATCTCATCGCGCACCTGATCAAGTACCTGCTGCACGCTCAGCTCGGGGTGCTTGCGCACATGCAACTCAAAGTCGAACAGCGAGAACTCGATCTGACGCAGCATGCCGAGGCCGGATTGGAAGTTCTTGGCCGCCAGCATCTTGTCCAGCAGGTCCTGCGGCAACGGCTCGCCGGTTTCATAGTGGCTGGAGATCAGCGCCAGGCCTTCCGGCTCCCAGCACCAGTTTTCCATGAACTGGCTCGGCAGCTCGACCGCATCCCAGGCCACGCCATTGATACCGCTGGCAGAGGCGTAGTTCACCCGGGTCAGCAGATGGTGCAGGCCGTGGCCGAACTCGTGGAACAGGGTGGTGACTTCGTCGTGGGTCAGCAATGCCGGCTTGCCGCCGACCGCCGGGGTGAAGTTGCAGACCAGATAGGCGATGGGGCGCTGCAGGGCGCCGTCGGGCAGCAGGCGCCGGTCACGGCAGCCATCCATCCAGGCGCCGCCGCGCTTGTTGGCGCGGGCGTACAGATCGAGGAAGAAGCGGCCGATGACTTCGCCCTGCTCGATCACCTCGAACAGGCGCGCGTCCTTGTGCCAGCGCTCGAACTCGGCGACTTCGCGCAGCTCGATACCGTAGAGCTTCTGGACGATGGCGAACATGCCGTTGATCACGGTATCGATCGGGAAGTAGGGGCGCAGCATTTCCTGAGAAATGGCGTAACGCTGCTGGCGCAGCTGCTCGCTGTAGAAGCCAACATCCCAGGGCTGCAGGTCGTCGCAGCCCTGTTCTGCGGCAAAAGCCTTCAGGGCGGCCAGGTCCTGTTTCGCGAACGGCTTGCTGCGCTCGCCAAGATCACGCAGGAAGCCGAGCACCTGATCGGTGCTTTCGGCCATCTTGGTCGCCAGCGACAGCTCTGCATAGTTGGCAAAACCCAGCAGCTCGGCCAGCTCCTGACGTAACACGAGAATCTCGTCGATCACCGGGCCATTGTCGAACTGGCCGGCGTTGGGACCCTGATCGGAGGCGCGGGTGCAGAAGGCGGTGTAGACCTCCTGACGCAGGGCGCGGTCGGTGGCGTAGGTCATCACCGGGAAGTAGCTGGGGAACTCCAGGGTAATGAGCCAGCCGTCCAGCTCGCGGGCTTCGGCGGCCTGTTTGGCCTGCGCCAGCGCGGACTCGGGCAGGCCGTCCAGCTGGGCCGCGTCGGTGATGTGCTTGGTCCAGGCCTGGGTGGCGTCGAGCACCTGATTGGAGAAGGTGCTCTGCAATTCGGACAGACGCATCTGCAGTTCGCCGTAGCGCTTCTGCTGCTCCGGCGGCAGGGCGATGCCGGACAGCTTGAAGTCGCGCAGGGCGTGTTCAAGGATGGTCTGCTGGGCCTTGTCCAGCGTGGCGAACTCGTCGCTGGAGGCGAGCTGCTGGTAGGCTTCAAACAGCGCCTGATTCTGGCCCATCTCGGTGTAATACTGGCTCAGCAGCGGCAGGCAGCTTTCATAGGCTTCACGCAGCTCGGGGCTGTTCATGACCGCATTGAGATGGCTGACTGGCGACCAGGCACGACCAAGGCGTTCGCCCATGTCATCCTGCGGCTCGATCAGGTTGGCCCAGGTCCATTGCGCTGGAGGGTTGGCCAGCAGGGCATCGAGCTGTGCGCGGTTGTCAGCCAGAATCTGCTCGATGGCCGGTTTGACGTGCTCGGCACGGATCTCGGCAAAGGGCGGCAGATCGTAGGGTTGCAGCAGCGGATTGGGCATGGCGGGTATCCTGATTCGATCGATGACTTACAATGCGCCCATGGTAATCAACTCCGGCGCGCTTGGCATCGTGACTTCGTTAGAAGTTCTCAATGACGGCGATAGCCGCAAAATTCAAGGGTGATGCGATGAACGTACGTGGCTTCAGGGACTGGCAGCCGGTGCTGGGTGACCGGGTGTTTGTTGATCCGTCGGCGGTGGTATTGGGCGACGTGCACCTCGGTGACGATTGCTCGGTCTGGCCCGGCGCGATCATTCGTGGCGACATGCACAGCATTCGTATTGGCGACCGCACCAGCGTGCAGGATGGCAGTGTGCTGCACATCACCCACGCCGGCCCGTTCAACCCGGATGGTTATCCGCTGAACATCGGCGATGACGTGACCATTGGCCACAAGGTGCTGCTGCATGGCTGCAGCATCGGCAGCCGTGTGCTGGTCGGCATGGGCAGCATCGTCATGGATGGCGCGGTGGTCGAAGACGAGGTGATCATCGGTGCCGGCTCTCTGGTGCCGGCCAAGCGCACGCTGGAAAGTGGTTATCTGTATATGGGCAGCCCGGCCAAACAGGTGCGCCCGTTGACCGACAGGGAACGTGAGTTCTTTACCTACTCGGCTGCCAACTATGTACGGCTGAAGGATCAGCACCTGCTGGAAAACTGGGCCTCCAGCTGAGCCGGGCTTCGCTATACTGCACCGCTACGGACAGTCATCGGACAGGAAAGCCATTGGATTCGGAGCACGGAATACATCGACGGGCGGCAGCCGGGCTGGAGGATTCTGCCCGGCGCTCATTGCTGCGTCTTATCTTTGCCTGCACTGGCGTCGTACTCTGCGGCTTTGCGCTGCTGCAGTTTGGCAATGACAATGCCGTGCTGGCAACGCTGGAAATCATCGTTGGCCTGTTCCTGCTGTGGTCGGCCCGCACAGTCATGCGGGTCCGCTGGCTGACGCCCTGGATCTACGGCTACCTGTTGCCTACCTTCTGCTTTCAGCTCTATATCATGCTGATGCCCGAGGCGTCGGTCACCGCGTTCGTCTGGGTGTATATGGTGCCGGTGCTCGCCTATCTGCTGCTGGGGCGCCGTGCCGGATTGCTGCTGTCGATCCCGTTCATGGTCGCGGCCCTGCTGCTTTATCTGTGGCGCTATGCCGACCCGGAATCGGCTGCCGGGCTGATCGATATCGGCAACGCGGTGATCTGCGGCCTGATGATTCTGCTGTTCGTGCACTTTTATGAGGGCCGGCGCGCGGTGGCGCAGCAATCGCTGCAGCGCATGGCGGAAATGGATGGATTGACCGGTGTATTCAATCGCGCCCGTTTTCATCAGTTGTTTGCCCAGTGCATCGAGCAGAGTCAGCGCAGCAGCGACGAGTTTGCCCTGGTGCTGCTGGATGTCGATCATTTCAAGCAGGTCAATGACAGCTGGGGCCACGAAGCGGGAGACCTTGCCCTGCAGCACCTGTGCCGGGTGCTGGGGCAGCGGCTGCGCGGCACCGATGTGATCGGGCGGTTGGGTGGCGAGGAGTTCGGGTTGTTGCTGCGCAATACCGACGCGGTGGCTGCCGAACAACTGGTGCAGACGCTGTGCCTGCAGCTTGAGCGTTCGCCGCTGGTCTGGCAGGGCCAGGCGCTGCCGATTACGGCTACCTTCGGGGTGGCCTGCTGGCCCCGGGACGCACGTGATGCTGGCGGTCTGTACCGCTGCGCCGATCAGCGTCTCTACCGCGGCAAGGCCTACGGCCGCAACCGGGTGGTCAGTTCCGGCGGCGCGCTAGTGGTCAGTGATATTGCCTGAGTGCGTTTCGGCCGACGGATTGGCAGGCAATCAAGTCCGTGAATAGTAGGTCCAGCGGGTCTGGTAGTTGTCCCGGTTCGTTTATGATCCGGGAGTTCGCGGAGTTTTCCGCCCATTCATCCTTTTATGCAAGAGGCATCTTATGTCTGCTCATATCAACCGCAAGATCGTGCTCAACAAGCGTCCGCAGGGCGAAATTCAGGATGGTGATCTGGTTCTGAAGGAAGAACCAGTTCGTGAGCTCAAGGATGGTGAGGTTCTGATCAAGACCCTGTGGCTGTCGCTTGACCCCTACATGCGTCCGCGCATGAACGATAGCAAGGGCTACATGGACCCGATTGAAATCGGCGCGCCGATTGTCGGCGAAAGCGTTGGCCGCGTTGTCGAGTCCAAGTCTGAAAACTATGCAGTGGGTGACGTTGTGACTGTCTACTCCGGCTGGCAGGAGTACTGCATCATTCCGGGCAACGCCCCTATGGTTTACAAGATCAAGGATCAGGGCGTGCCGCTGCAGGCTTACCTGGGTGTGGCCGGTATGCCGGGCCGCACAGGTTACTGCGGTCTGATGTATGTGGGTAAGCCCAAGGCTGGCGAAACCGTCGTGGTTGCCGCTGCGTCCGGTCCGGTCGGTACCGTGGTTGGCCAGACCGCCAAGCAGGAAGGCTGCCGTGTTGTCGGCATCGCCGGTGGCCCCGAGAAGTGCCGCTATGTCGTGGAAGAACTCGGTTTCGACGCCTGCATCGACTACAAGGCCGGTAACCTGGATGCGGATCTGGCCGCAGCCTGTCCGAACGGCATCGACGTGTATTTCGAGAACGTCGGTGGCGAGGTAGCCAAGGCGGTAGCCAAGCTGATCAACCCGGGTGCCCGCGTGCCGATCTGTGGTTATGTATCGGCCTATAACGCCGAAGACCAGAGCAAGGTCGAAACCCCGTTCCATATCTTTGGTGCGCTTGATCCCAAGCCGGAACACCGCTTCTTCCTGGTCACCGAATGGCAGGACAAGCATCAGGAAATCACCGCGCTGCTGGCTGGTCAGGTCGCATCGGGTGCCCTGAAGTACAGCGAGACCGTTGCCGAGGGTCTGGAGAACGCGGTTGAGGCGTTCAAGGGCATGCTCAAGGGCAAGAACTTCGGCAAGCAGCTGGTTCATATTGCCGACTGATGTTGTCGTAACTATCCCGGGCGCTGCTGCGCCCGGGATAGTGCACTTCCCCTCTCCTGCACACCCCTCCGGGTTATGCATATTCGCCTTTCTGGCGACGACTTTCTGACCAAATCGACGATTTTTGGTACAGAACCTGCAAGGCCCTGCACTATCCTGAGCCGCATGGCGCGAACCTGGCCGGCCGCTGCACCAGTGGGGTGCATGACCTGAGCAGTTGCGCTATCAAAGTGCCAGTTACCAAATGGAACAGGTATCTCCCATGCCCATCCCGATGCTCGATGTTCTGTGGTTGGTTTTGTGTGCCGGACTGGTATTCAACATGCAGATCGGCTTTCTCTGTCTGGAGTCGGGGCTGACTCGCAGCAAAAATGCCATCAACGTTGCGGTCAAGAACATGGCTGACCTGAGCGTTGCCATTTTTTGCTACTGGCTGTTCGGTTTCGGTTTGATGTTCGGGGCCACTGCCGGCGGCTGGTATGGCGAGGGCTTCTCCATGCTGCCCTTTGCCGATACCTGGCATTCGGCGTTCTTTCTGTTCCAGGCGATGTTCTGTACCACGGCAGCGACCATCGTGTCGGGTGCCGCTGCCGAGCGGATGCGGTTTGCGTCCTATCTGCTGGTGACATTGATCATTGCCGGCTTCATTTACCCGCTGTTTGGTCACTGGGCCTGGGGCGGCGTCTTTGCCGATGGCCTGGGCTGGCTGGCCGAACGCGGCTTTGTCGATTTTGCCGGTTCTACTGTGGTGCACGGGGTAGGCGGCTGGGTGGCGCTGGCGGTGATTCTGATTCTGGGCCCGCGCCAGGGGCGTTTTGAGCAGGACCGGGACGGGCGCAGCATGCCCGGATCGAACCTGCCGCTGGCGATGCTGGGCGCGTTGATGCTGATGTTTGGCTGGTTCGGCTTCAACGGCGGCAGCACGCTGAGTTTTGATGGCCGTGTGCCGGGTATCATCGCCAACACGGTATTGGCCGCCATTGCCGGGACCCTGGGCGGCATGGTGATGTCCTGGCTGCGCTGGCGACTGGTCGATCCGGTCTACCCGCTCAACGGCATGATTGCCGGTATGGTTGCGGTAACCGCCGGCGCGCATGTTGTCGATGCGTCGGCTGCGTTCTTTATCGGCCTGATCGGTGCGGTCGTGATGTATCTGGCGGACCGGTTGCTGCTTCGGTTTCAGATTGATGATGCGGTCGGTGCCGTGCCGGTGCACCTGGCCAGCGGTATCTGGGGCACGCTGGCAGTTGCGCTGTTCGCCGATCTGGGTGCGCTGGGCACCGGGCTGACCCGTAGTCAGCAGTTTATTGCCCAGCTGGAAGGGGTGCTGGTCGCAGGGGTGTGGGCCTTCGGGTTGACCTGGCTGCTGTTGCGCGCGGTCAATCGCTTCTGGCCGATGCGGGTAACGCCGGACGATGAGCTGGCTGGCCTGAACGTATCCGAGCATGGCGCCCGTACCGAGCTGATCGAGCTGCTCGAAGCAATGGCCGCCCATCAGCGCGATGGCCGGTTTGAGCGGGATGTGCCGGTCGAACCCTTTACCGAGGTGGGCCAGATCGCGGCGCAGTACAACAAGGTCATTCACGCCCTGCGCCGCGCCGTAGGCGTGACCCAAAGCATCATCCGTGACATTCGCGACGGCGTGGTTACCTGTAACCGGGACGGCATCCTTGCGACCTGCAACCCCGGAGCCGAGCGCCTGTTCGGGCTGCCCGCCGGCGCCCTGATCGGCCAGCCGATGGCGCGTCTGGTGGCGGAGCGTGACTGGTCAGGCCTGCCCTTGCCGGAAGCCGGCAGCGAGATCAAGCAGGAGGTGCTGTTCAGTCGCAACGACCATGATCAGTTTGTTGCCGAGTTGACGGTCAGCAGCGGGTCACTGGAGGACGACCTGTATACCTGCATGATCCGTGATATCACCGAGCGTCGGCGTATCGAGCAGCAGCTGTTTCAGGAGAAGATGCTGGCGCAGGTGACCCTGGCGTCGATCGGCGACGGCGTGATTACCACCGGTCCCGATGCGCGCGTGCGCTACCTCAACCCGATAGCGGAACAGCTGACTGGCTGGCGCGAGGCTGATGCGGCAGGAAAACCGCTGGATGAGGTGTATTGCCTGTTCGATGAAAGCACCGGAGAAAAACTGCTCAATCCGGTCAGCGCCATGTTGCGGCGTTACCGGCAGGCACTGAGCCGCCCGGCCGGCAGCATGAACCAGCTGCGCCGGCGCGATGGCAGCGAAGTGACGGTGCAGGATGCGGTGGCGCCGATCCGCGATGCCGAAGGGCACATCATTGGCGCGGTGCTGACCTTTCGCGATGTGACCGTCAACCGCCGGCTGGCGCTCGAACTGTCCCATCAGGCAGCCCATGACACCCTGACCGGCCTGGTCAACCGCAAGGAGTTCGAGCGGCGGGTGGCCCAGGCGCTGCAGCGCGGGCCGGGCGCGCGCGTCGACCAGGTGCTGTGCTATATGGATCTCGATCAGTTCAAGATCGTCAATGATACCTGTGGTCACGCGGCCGGAGACGAGCTGTTGCGGCAACTGGCCAAGCTGTTCCAGTCGCACATTCGCAGTTCAGACGTGCTGGCGCGCCTCGGTGGCGACGAGTTTGGCTTGCTGCTCAGTGGTTGCACGCTGGAAGAGGCCATTCCGGTGGTTGATGGCATCCGCGCGTTGGTCGAAGAGTACAGGTTCAGCTGGGAAGGGAAGACGTTTGCTGTCGGGGTCAGTATCGGCCTGGTCCAGATCGAAGAGCAGGTGGCCAGTCTCGATGTGCTGCTCAGCGCCGCAGACAGCGCCTGTTATGCGGCCAAGGACGCCGGTCGCAACCGTATTCACCTGTATCAGGCCGATGATGCGCAGATGCAGGAGCGGCGCGGTGAGATGCAATGGGTCAATCGCTTGCGTCAGGCACTGGATGCCGATCTGCTGCGGCTCTATGTCCAGCCCATTTACGCTATCAGCGAGCGCGAGACCCAGCCTGGCTATGAGGTGCTGGTGAGAATGCTTGGTGAGGATGGCCGTATTATCCCGCCGGGAGCGTTCATGCCGGCTGCCGAGCGCTATGATCTGGCGTCGGCCATCGACCGTTGGGTGGTGGGCAACTTTCTGGCCTGGCTCGGGGATTACAGCCGACGGCATGGCGGTGCACTGGGCAGCTACTCGATCAACCTGTCGGCGGCGTCGATTGGTGAGGAGAGTTTTCTCGATTTCGTGCTGGCGGCGATCGAGCGTCACGGCGTGCCAGCCCAATTGATCTGCTTCGAGATTACCGAGACCAGCGCCATTGCCAACCTGAACAAGGCCATCGTCTTTATGCAGCGGCTCAAGGATATCGGCTGTCAGTTTGCGCTGGATGACTTTGGCTCGGGACTGTCGTCGTTCGCGTATCTGAAGTCGCTGCCGGTGGATTTTCTGAAGATCGACGGGGTGTTCGTCAAGGACATCGTGGCGGATCCGATTGCCCGGGCGATGGTCGCGTCAATCAATACCATCGGCCACGAAATGGGCCTGCAGACGGTTGCCGAGTTTGTCGAAACCGAGGCCATTCTTGATCAGTTGCGCGAGCTGGGGGTGGACTATGCCCAGGGCTATTTTCTCGGGCACCCGCAACCCTTGAGCGAGCTGGATGGCGTGCGGATGATGCCGCGCTAGCGGCCGGCAGGCGGCTGCGGTTCGGCGCGTGTCCATAACCAGAGCGCAACGCAACAGAGAAATGGCGGCAGGCTCCAGCGCAGCCAGTCGGGGGCGGGCAGCAGCCAGATCATGACTACGCTGCTGAGCATCAGCAGACTTGCGGCCCATTTCGCCCGCCGCGGAACCGCCCGGCGCGTACGCCAGTCACGAATCAGCGGGCCATAGTGCGGGTGCAGCAGCAGGCGGGCCTCCAGCTCCGGCCAGCCACGTGCCGAGGCCCAGGCGGCGACCAGCAGAAAGGGGGTGGTCGGCAAACCGGGAACCACGACACCGATGGCGCCGAGGGCGACGCACAGTGATGCCAGTGAGCGCCAGAACCAGATCATGGGCTGGCCGGTTGGGAACAGATGAAGTAGGGCATGGCTGTCGATCCGCAGAACTCGGGGTCAGCTTATCTCGAAGTGCCAGCGCACGTCACGGCGGCTCAGGGCAGCCAGATACGAAATTCGCCACCGCCCAGCGCGCCGCCATTGCTCAGGGCGATATGCCCGCTGTTGCCGTTGCGTTGATGCAGTTCGGCGATGCGCTGGCCAAAATACAGGCCCAGACCGGTACTGCCGGTGCTCATGTTGATGCCGAGAATATAGTCGGACTGGTTTTCCAGCATTGCTGGCGGGTAGCCGCTGCCATCGTCGCTGATGGTGATGACCAGTTGATCGCCGTCCATCGCTGCGCGCAGGTGGATAGCCGAGCGGGTATAGCGAATCGCATTGTTGATCACGTTGCCCACCACCGAGCCGACCAGTTCGGCATCAAAGAATCCCATCAGACCGAATTCATCGACTTCGTAGGTCCCTTCGATATGACGCGAGCGCAGGATGTCGTGGTGGCGCGCCAGCTGATCCTCAAGGAACTCCTCCAGCTCGAGATAGCTCGGCCGCAGCGGCAACTGATTGACCCCCAGCTTGTACAGGCCAAGCATCTGCACCAGCATGCCGTTCAGTCGCAGGAACTCGTATTCGATGACGCCGCGCTCGGTGCTGTCGTGCTCGTTGGCGGGTAGCCGCTCGACCAGTTGCCCGTAGGACTGCATCAGCAGCCCCAGCGAGTTCTTCATGTCGTGAACGGTGGAGGCGATGACGGTGGAGAAATCCAGCGATTGCTCCTCGGGTACGTCGCTCATAGCGATTCGGCCTTTTCGCGCAGCTTGTTGTAGCGTTCGAATCGCGGGTCACCGGGTGGCATGTTGCGGACCCGCTGCAGGCAGTCGAGGCATTCTTCGCGCAGCGCCGGGTCCGGAGCACTGAGCAGCAGGCGCAGCAGCGACTGTGCGGTGTTGAGCGCATAGCTGATGTTGCGCGGCTGCAGCGCCAGTGCGTTGCGAAATGCCTCCAGCGCCTGCGGAAACTGCTTGCCCTGATAGAGCTGCATGCCTTGCCGGTTCAGTTCCATGGCCTGGTCTCCGCCACGCAGGATATTCGGGTCGCTGGTCTGTTCGGCGATGCCGGCCATGACCTTGGGGTCGTCGCCATAGATTTCTGCACAGCTGCTGAGCACCTGGTCGGCCTGGGCCTCCTGGCCAAGCGCGCGCAGCTGCGCTGCGACCTGCAGCGCGGTATCGGCGGCAAAGAAGTCTTCCATGTTGGCCAGACGCTCGGCCGCGTTTTTCGCCATCTGGGCGGCGTCTGCGGTCTTGCCTGCTCGCTGGAGCGCCGTGGCCTGCAACAGCTCTCCGCGGGCGGCCAGGGCATCGTTGTCGCGCCAGCTGTTGTTCAGATCGTCCATGGTCTGACGAATCTCCAGCAGCACCTTGGGGCCGGGAGCGCTGTCACCAGCCTGCGCGCACAGACTGTCGGCCAGACTCAGGTGATGCTCGGGATCGCGAAAGGCCGAGTGGCGGCCCAGGTTGACTGCCTGACGGAAGGCGCGCACAGCCCTGTCAGGGTCCTGGTTGGCGCGGGCGAGCCGTCCCAGCTCGGCCTGACGCTGCGGGTTGTTGGGCGAGATCTTGACCGCCTGCTCGAGAAAAACCTGTGCCTTGAGCTGCTCGCCGCGCAACTGTTTGGCGCGGGCGAGTCCGTCATACAGCGTGGGCAGCATCGGAAACTGGCTGATGCCCTGCTCGTAGAGCGCCTCGGCGCGGTCCAGATGGCCGCGCTCAAGCAGGTGCCCGGCCAGCATGACCAGCGCCCAGGGCAGTGGACGCTCATCGATGATGGCCTGCAGCAGGGTCTCCAGTTCGGCATCGCGTCCCAGTGCGGCCAGGGCGTTGGCCCGGTAGCGCTGGCATAGCGGGGCAAGACGCGGCTGAGTTGCCAGCAGGGTGTCGCAGGCGGCCAGCACGCCGGCCTGATTGCCGGCAGCCAGCGAATCAAGAATGGGCGCCAGCACCTGCTTGCGCTCAACCAGGCGATCAAGTCGCTGCTGCAGGCTGGCACGATTGAAGGGCTTGGTCAGATAGGCATCGGGTTCATATTCCAGCGCCGCCATCACCATGGCCTGACTGCTCTCGGCAGTGACCATGACGAAAATGCAGTGCGGGCCTATCAGCTTGCGCTGATGCAGCTCCTCAAGCACCTGCTGACCATTCTTGCCATCGCCCAGATTGTAGTCATGCAGGATGATGTCATAGCGGGTCTTGCCGCACAGCGCGATTGCTTCTGCCCCACTGGCGGCGACATCGATATGCTGTGCACCCATCTGGGTCAGCATGGCCTTCACCGACGAGCGGAAGTCGCTGAAGTCGTCGACGACCAGAAAGCGCTTGTTGCTGTAGACGATCATGATTTCGCCATATTCCTGCCGTTGAATGCCGAATGTCAGTTTAGACCCTTGGCGCAAGTATACAGTGAAATCAAAGAGCCACTATTGATCCACTCTGCAGAATGGCAAATCGGGCCGCTCGCCTGCAGCCGGCCTGTGCTCAATGCCGTCTGACGATTGCGTCGGATTCGATGACATGCTGGCCGACCGGCGCCATCAGGGCCGCCTGCAGCATCGCCGCTGCGACGTCGCCAGCCTTGACCGCCCGCAGCCGTTTCGGGATCACCGGCTTGAAGGTACGCGACAGCAGCAGGCCAACCAGCTCTCCCGGTCGGTTCTCGGCGCGGGCACCGTCGAGCAGGGATGGCCGAATCAGGGTCAGGGAACGAAAATCCATGGCCGCCAGATCCTGCTCCGCTTCACCCTTGACCCGCAGATAGAACGAGCCGGACCGCGGGCTGGCGCCCAGCGACGAATTCAGCACAAAGGTTCGCGTACCGGCGCGGCGGGCGTGACGGGCACAGGAGACGACATAGCCGCGATCCACTGCGCGGAAGGCGTCTCTGGAGCCGGCGTTCTGGCGGGTCGTGCCAAGGGCGCAGATTGCCGCGTCGGCCTGCCACCAGTCGGCGTCTTCGGGCAGCGCTGCGAAATCGACCTGCGGGTTGTCGAGGTGGCTGTAATGCCTGACCGCCATGGGTAGCGGCGAGCGACTGGGTGCGACGACCCGGCTGATGGCCGGGTTGACCAGCGCCTGACGCAGTACCTCCATGCCAACCAGCCCGCTGCCGCCGAGTACCAGCAGGGTCTTGCCATTGCTTTCTTCCATTCTGCTCCCCCCCGATGACGCCTGTTCGTTAAGGTTCAGTTAAGCGCAAGTTGGGCATGCTGCCTGCGCCTGACGGAAAAATACGGCAACAAAGTTCGCCTTGGTTGCCATGAGTGCTCGGACTCACTCTGTGGTCCAAGCAACTGATATGCCATTGACGGAGAAGTCCATGAATACCCGAAGCCTGCTTGATCAACTGTTGAAGTCTGCCAGCGGTGCCCTGTCCGGCGCAGGCGATGCCGCGCCCTCGGCCAAGGGACAATCGAGCTCGAGCGCGCTGGGAAGCCTGCTGACCGGTGCTGGCGGCGGGGCGCTGGCAGCGGGTGCGGTAGGCCTGCTGCTGGGCAGCAAGAAGGCACGCAAAATGGGCGGCAAGGCGGTCAAGTATGGTGGTCTTGCGGCTCTGGGCGTGGTTGCCTACAAGGCTTGGCAGCATTGGCAGCAGAATAGTGCCAGTGCACCACAAGGCGAGCCGCAGACGGTGGATCGGCTGCCCGCGCCGCAGGCCGAGCAGCACAGCCATGCGATATTGCGGGCGCTGATTGGTGCCGCCAAGGCGGACGGGCATATCGACGACCGGGAGCGGGAGCTGATTGATGGCGAAATCGCCCGGTTGACCGGTGACGCGCAGCTGCATGCCTGGTTTGACGCCGAGCTGAGCAAACCGCTGGATCCGACCGAAATTGCCCGCGCGGCGCAGACGCCGGAGATGGCGGCCGAAATGTACCTCGCCAGCCTGCTGGTGGTTGATGAGCAGAATTTCATGGAGCGGGCATATCTGCAGGAGCTGGCGACTCAGCTGAGGCTGGACCCGCAACTGCGCACCGAATTGGAGCGTCAGGCAACCGCCGTCTGATCAGTGCCGGTGGCTGCGACCAACATGCGAGTCCGCGTCGGGGGGACTCACGCTACCACTGGTTTGCAGCTGGGCGATGATGCCGCAGTGGTCAACATCATTATCGTCGTGACACTGCCGGCGTAGCTCCAGCAGTTGCTGCTGCAGCTGATTCAGTGCCGCAATGCGCTCGCCGACGAGCTCAATGTGCGCTTCGATGAGGCCGTTTACATCGCCACAGCTTGCCTCTGGCCGGCGGCGCAGCTGAAGCAGCTCGCGGATCTCGTTGTGGGTCATGTCCAGCAGACGGCAGTTGCGAATGAACACCAGCTGCTCGACATGGCGCTCGCCATACTGACGGTAGTTGCCCTCGCTGCGTTGCGGTTCCGGCAGCAGGCCTTCACGTTCGTAGTAACGAATGGTCTCTACCGTACAGTCGGTGCGGCGTGCCAATTCTCCGATTTTCACAGGTACCTCCCGGGCAGGCTTGACTCTGTAGTGGCTATAGGGTTTTTACTTTGCCCTAAAGTTGCCCGGAGGTCACATGTCTGCCCAACATTCGCATGATCACGTCACGCCTACCCCCTGCTGCGGCGCGGCGCCAGCTAGCTCGACGGCCCCGGTGTTTGCGCCGGGCGCGGGGGAGCAGGTCAGTCGCATTCATATCGAACAGATGGACTGCCCCACCGAGGAGCGGCTGATTCGTCAGCGTCTGACCGGCATGGCCGGTGTCGGTACGCTGCATTTCAATCTGCTGCAACGGGTGTTGTCGGTAAGCCATCTGCCCGAGCGGCGCGAGGCGGTGCTGACGGCGATAAACGAGCTGGGTTTCAGCCCCCGGTTACTGGTCGATGACCATCGGCCGGAGGCCAGCGCCGGCAAGCCCTGGTGGCCGCTGGCGCTGGCGGGTGGTGTTGCGTTACTGGCCGAGATCGTTCACTTCGCCTCCGGGCCGGTCTGGCTTGGGGCGTTGCTGGCACTGCTGGCGATTGCCCTGAGTGGCATCGACACCTACCGCAAGGGCTGGGTGGCCCTGCGTCACCGCACGCTTAATATCAATGCACTGATGAGCATTGCGGTCACCGGCGCGGTGCTGATCGGGCAGTGGCCGGAAGCAGCCATGGTGATGGTGCTCTTTGCCATCGCCGAGCATATCGAAGCCCGGTCGCTGGGGCGGGCGCGCGAGGCGATCAGCAGCCTGCTGGCGCTGGCGCCGGAGCAAGCCAGTGTGCAACTTGAGGATGGCAGCTGGGCGGTACGTGCCTCCAGTGACGTTGCCCTGGGTGCCCGGGTTCGGGTCCGGCCGGGGGAGCGCATCGCGCTGGACGGTGAGGTGGTCAGCGGACGCTCGGCGGTCAACCAGGCGCCGATTACCGGTGAGAGCATGCCGGTCGACAAGCAGCAGGGCGATCCGGTCTTTGCCGGCACCATTAACCAGAATGGCACGCTGGAATACCGCGTTACCGCGGTGGCCGGGCAGACCACCCTGGCGCGCATTATCCATGCGGTAGAGCAGGCCCAGAGCGACCGTGCGCCGACGCAGCGCTTCGTCGACCGCTTCGCCGCCATCTACACGCCAGTCGTCTGCCTGCTGGCGCTGCTGATGGCAGTGCTGCCGCCGCTGTTAACCGATGCCGGTTGGTACGAGTGGATTTATCGGGCGCTGGTATTGCTGGTGGTGGCCTGCCCCTGTGCGCTGGTGATCTCGACCCCGGTGACCATTGTCAGCGCACTGGCGGCGGGCGCCCGGCGGGGCCTGCTGATCAAGGGTGGCGTGCACCTTGAACAGGGTGGTCAGATCGATCTGATCGCCCTCGACAAGACCGGCACCCTGACCGAAGGGCGCCCGGTACAAACCGACTTTCAGCTGCTGGCAGGCAGTGACGCCGATGCTGCGCAGCAACGGGCCGCAAGTCTGGCCGCGCGCTCGGATCACCCGGTGTCGCGGGCGCTCGCCAAAGCCAACAGCCAGCCTCTGCTGACGGTGGACGACTTCGCTGCCCTGCCGGGGCAGGGCGTCAGCGGCCTGATCAACGGCGAGCGCTATTGGCTGGGCAACGCGCGGCTGGCCGAGGCCCGCGGTTTGCTGAGCGCCACGCTGCAGGAGCGTCTGCGGCTGCTCGAACGGGAGGGCAAGTCGCTGGTCCTGCTGATCGGCGAGGATCAGGTGCTTGCCCTGTTCGCCGTAGCCGACACCCTCAAACGGGGCAGCCGCGACGCCATACGCGAGCTTCATACACTGGGTGTGGAGAGCATTATTCTCAGCGGCGACAACGCCCCAACGGTGCAGGCAATCGCTACCCAGGTTGGCATCGACCTGGCTCATGGCAACCTGTTACCGGACGACAAGCTGGCGCTGATTCGTCAGGCCCGGGCCCGCGGCAAGCGCGTTGCCATGGTTGGTGACGGCATCAACGATACGCCGGCGCTGGCCGCTGCCGATATCGGCTTTGCCATGGCTGCAGCCGGCAGCGACAGCGCAATTGAAACAGCCGATGTTGCGCTGATGGATGACGACCTGCGCAAGCTGCCGGCGTTTATCAGCCTGTCGCGGCGCACTCTGCGCGTCCTTCGGCAAAATATCTGGTTGGCTCTGGGTATCAAGGCGGTGTTTGTTGCCCTGACGCTGACCGGCTCGGCAACCATGTGGATGGCGGTGTTTGCCGATATGGGCGTCAGTCTGCTGGTGGTGTTCAACGGCCTGCGACTATTGCGTTACCCGCTCTAGAGTGGGGCTGCGACGAAGAAAAAATTGTCAGAAGGTGGTGTTTTTTTCTGGACGTGTAGCAATTTCTGCAACAGACTGTTCTCCGCTAACAAAAACAAGATTGGCGCATCTCTGCCGGAGGTGCGCAAGGAGAAAGACATGACACGCCGTTATTCCGCGTGGTTCGTGCCGGCGCTTCTGGCGCTGGGGTTCGTTTCTGCAACGCTGGTTGTGGCCGGGCAGTCCGATCTGCCTGCGCCGTCCTTTGCATCCATCCCGGTGGTCTTCGTCAGCGATATGTTCAGCCGCTTTTGAGCCGAATGGCTGATCAACGGGTTTTGCCCATAGCCGCAAATACTCTATGCCATAGCTGATGTGCCAGGCTGGTGCGCCGTCAGTGTTGCTGACGGCGTGGCGTGCTAGTCGCCCAGAGCCAAAATTTCCCTGCTCTTGGCCATGTGTGCTCAGCGGTTGACCGCGTTAGGGTCGATCGAGGCGCCGGCCCCCAGCTCCGCCCGCTGTTGCGCCAGTTTCGCCCCTTCGGCAGCGGTAAAGGCGAAGGTGCGCTCCGGGTCGCTCGCGCGCATCTGCAACGCCATCAGCTCCATACCTTCGGCAACAACGATGTCGTGCTTGCCGGCACTCAGGCCTTCAATGATCGTGCGCGCGGCGTCGTCAGGATCGATACCGTTGTCGATGTTGGCGTCCGACCGGCCGCGTGCGTTACCGCCTCCCTCCAGCGCGTTGGCGGCAATGGCGGTGCGCACCGAACCGGGAATGATCACGCTCACGCCAATGCCGTAGGCCTGCTCGACTTCGGCGCGCAATGCCTCGAAGTAGCCGACTACCGCGTGCTTGGCTCCGCAGTAGCCCGTGCGCAGGGGCGCGCCGAGCTTGCCGGCAACCGAGCTGACCACCGCCAGCTGACCGCTGCCCTGCTCGACCAGGCGCGGCAGCAGCAACTGGGTCAGGGCAACCGGCGCGAGATAGTCGACTTCCATCAACTGGCGATAGACCTGCAGGCTGGTATCCAGCGCAAGGCTGCGCTGACTGATCCCGGCGTTGTTGATCAGCAGATCAATGCGGCCACGCCAGCCCCAGGCCTGCTCGACCAATGCCGGCAGGCGGTCGTAGTCGGTGGTTTCGAAGGGCAGTACCAGGGTGCGCTCGGGCGCCACGGCGGCCAGAGCCTGCAGCGCGTCGGCGCGGCGACCGGACAGGATTACCTCGGCGCCCTGTGCCAACATGGCCCTGGCCAGCGCTTCACCGATGCCCGAGGAGGCGCCGGTGATCCATACCACTCTGGATGCGAAACTCATCTTCTTGTTCTCCTGTTATGGTCGTGCCGCGACTGGCCCGGCCGGGCGTTCACCATAGGGAGACAGGGAGGAAGGAATCTGTCGCCGGGGCGACAGTCTGCAACGGCAGGATCAGGTCCTGACCGGGCGCATGGCGCGCCCGGACAAGACCTGAAGGCGCTCAGTTGAGCGCGGCGAGGATAGACTGCAGCTGGCCGGCGTCGACCTGATTGGCGTTGGCCAGGCTCAGGAACGACTGGCTGGTACCGCTCCAGGCGTTGATCAGGCTGGGCAGATTGCGCGCGACCGAACTGGCCTCACCGATGCTGCGGGTCAGCTCACCGGCGGCCATCGGGTTCGACAGCAGCGAGCCTGCACTGCCCTTGGCGCTGGCCAGCCAGCTCTGGAACGCACCGCTCAGCAGCGAGCCTTCCTTCAGACCGTTCTGGTAGAAGGGAATCGCCTCGGCCAGCGTGCTGCGGTTGGCACCGCTCAGTGTGCCGCCCTGTGCGAGCAGGCTCTGAATCAGTGCCTGGTTGCTGCTGGTCAGCTCGGTGTCAGCGGCGATCGATGCCGTGTCCGTGTTTGCACCCTGCGCATAGTTGGCGGCCGCAGCCAGCGTGCGGCTGGCGATGTCAGTTTGTCCCGTCGCTTCCAGGGTTTTGGCCTGGGCCATCAGCATGTTGTTCATGCTCGCGTTGAAGCGCTGCATCAGCAGATCCTGCTGCTGTGCCAGGTTCTCGGCACCGGCGGCTTCGCCACCTTGTGCTGCTGTGTTCAGCGCTGCGCCTGCGGCGGCCTTCAGCGAGTCCAGACCAAATGCCTGGGCCTGACTGGCGGCCAGCATACCGGCGGCGATCAGGCTCAGCAGGCCTGCGTGGATGCGGGTGTTCTTCATCTTTCCATATTCTCCTGAATGGGGCTCCGTCGTGGATTTGCGTCGTTCCAGAGGTCCTTCCTGCAGTGCTGCCGGCGTACTGCAAACGGAATGGCAAAGCGGGTCTACCTGACACAGAGCGTACTCTACCCGATTCGAGCCCTCGGCGGGAGCACGTGCAGTTGATAGATGCTGACTGGTTATCGGGCCGTGAGTGTTTGGGCGAGGCGGAGCAGCGTCTGCGGGATGATCGTCGTCTACTCACCGCCATGCCGTAATAAACCAAAAAAAGCCCGCGTTGCGCGGGCTTAATACGGAGCAGTGCCGGTGTTGCTGATCAGTTCCCGGTGGCGCGCATGTGCTGAACGCTGAACATGTCCGGGGTGCTCAGGCTGGGGTCGACCTGGCCCTTGAATTGGCCGGTGGTGCAGTGCATGGCCTGTACGTCGATCATGCTGAAGCTGTCGTCAATGGATACGCCACTGCCCTGGTTGGCAGGCAGGTGGTGGTCCGGGTGGGCCTGGCCGATGGTGAAGGTTTTCCACATGCTGCCCTTGCGGTCATAGGCCACGGTGCGCGGGATGGTAAAGGTCTGGGCATCCATGAAGTGCACGCGGCGGGACAGCGGGTGGCTGCCGTCGACCGGGGTGGCCTCCACTTCGTAGACCTTGCGCAGCTGCCAAGTGATGTTCGGGAAGCAACCGCCCTTGCCGGAGAACGCTACTACCTGATAACCGTCGCTGTCCTGATGGGTTTCGGTATCGAGTTGCAGCTCGTTGTGGTTGTAGAAAGGCATGAGCATGTAACGGGTGCCCTTGTAGGCCCAGTTCATGTCGGAAATACGGCCGTTGTAGCCCTCGAAGTCTTCGATCATCAGATCTGAACCAAGGAAGGCGTCGGTGACCTGACCGGTGGCCAGGCGGCGTACGCGGCGCTGAAAGCCCAGATACAGCCAGGAGTTGTCGCGCTTGAGGTCGTCCATGGCACGGTGGATGAGCAGCTGGGTATTGCGCACATCATGCGGCTCGAGCACCTGCACGTAGATACCGCGGAACAGCTCCGACGGGTTGGGCGTGATCGCCGGCAGCGGCTCCTGATTGACCCGGCCGGTGAAGTTCAGGAAGTGAAAGTTGAACTTGATGGTGCGCTCAACCTTGTCGGTGTTCATGTCCCGATACTTCCAGTAGAACGGGGAGATGGCGGCACTGTCGCCCCAGTTGTAGCCGTACTTGTAGTTCCAGGCGAGTTTCTCGCCGGCACGCGGATCGTTGGCATCCGGCTCTTCCGGGAATGGCCGTCCGGCCTGCCAGCCATTCAGCTCGCCTGGCTTGGCGCCCAGACTGACGTTGCCGAGACCCGCCCGGCTGGCTTCCACGTAGTTGGGATGAAGGTCGAAGGAGGTGGTCTCGCCGACCTTGATTTCAACCCAGCCCTGCTCGATGAAGTTGTAGAACGCCGGATCGATGATGTCCCGGAACTGGGCAACGTTGGCCTGGTTGATGGTCATGCCGGTGGTGAGCCCCGGTGCGCTGGGCGCGGACTCACGATAGGGATAGAAGCTGTTGTCGACGACATCGGCCTGGGCCTGCGCGGTGCAGGCCATCGCCAGTGCCGTCAGTACGCCGGCCAGGATACGGGTGTGCTTGTTGTTGTTCATGCTGTTCTCCGAATCAGAAGCTGTAGCGGACGGTCAGTTGCAGTTCATCCTGGTTTTTGGCCATGCCCAGCGGGCCGGCGCGGAAGCGACCCAACGGCTCATAGCCGCTCAAGCCCAGGCTGACACCTTCGGGGTGGCCCGGGTACCCGGCGGTGAACGGGTCCCAGGGGTTACAGGTGCGGCAGTCATCGAACTTGTTGGCACCGCTGCCGACCTTCAGGTTGGCGCCCCCGATGACCCGCAGGTTGTCGCTGACCAGCCATTCGATGCTTGGTGCGATGGTGGTGGCACCGGCGCGGAAGTCATGCGCAGCCAGTAGTTGCGGGCTAAGCCGGTCATTCATCCACCAGCCCTTGACCAGCAGGGTGCCGGTCCAGTTGGCCTTCCAGTCCGGTATGCCTACCCGGCCCAGGAGACGCTGCTCACTCTGGTACTCGTGAATGTGCTGGCCGAAGATCTGGCCCGAGAACAGGAAGGCGCGGCGGCCGTTAAGCCATGGTATGAAGATGTTCTTGTCGGCACCGACCACATAGCGCGTGACGTTGCTCTCCGAGAACAGTCTGCTCTGGATGGTGTTGGCGAACTCTTCGCCTTCGGTGTGAGCGAGTTCGACGCGGAACACGGTATCCAGACCCTGGGCGTAGTAGTCCAGCGAGCCGCCGATCAGGTTGACGCGGGGGAAGTGGATATCGAATGCGATGAGGGATGGCCAGATTCCGGTGACGCCGGTGAATGCATTTTGCGCCGGGATACCGCCGCGCAGCGAAGGCAACTGGCTGCGGTAGGTGAGTGCATTGAGCGAGAAGCCAACGTCGCGGTAGACACCCTCAAGCTTGATACCGAACTGGGTGTTGGACAAACTCCACGCGGGCATGTGGGCTTTGCGGATGCCGATCTGGCCGGGGCCGAAGTCGGTGGCAATGTTACCGTTGGCGAAATTAGCGACGGTGCCGCCGTACTCCCAGAGTGTGTTCATGCCGCGGAAGAAGCAACCCGCGTCGAGAATCACGTTGGGCGAGCCGCATTGGCCGATGTTGTGCGGGCGGAAGCGGTCGAAGTTCCAGACGAAGGAGACGTTCAGGTCGTCGAAGATGTCGCCAGCGCCCATGCGGTAGTCGGATTTGACGATCCACATCGGGATGCGGATGTCTTCCAGCTCGTCGTAAATATTATTGCGCGAGAAGTCGACCGGGTTGATGACGTCCAGCACCCGGAACAGGTCGGTGCGGCCCCAGACGACCTGCTGCTTGCCCAGGCGGGTGCTGAGGATGTGGCCGTTGTCGAAGCTGTAGTCGAAGTCGACATACAGTTCGCGGATGAAGTCGAGCCGGTCATTGAACTCGGAGAAGCGCAGTTCGTTGGTGTCTTGGTCCAGATAGCCGTTGATACAACCGCGGCTATCGACATCACAAGGCCGCACCGGGACGCCGAAGGCGACGCCGCCGCTGGTGCTGTGCAGGTTCTCGCCGAGCACAATCATGCCCTTGTTGGGGTGATCGGCCAGATTGAAGGTGTTGGGCAAATTCAGACCGCCACCGTGGGGCACACTGGTGCTGCCGCCGAAACCGCTGGTGTTCTCCAGGCGAATGCTGCCGCCGGCTCTGCGGCCGTATTCGTTGCTGTTGAGGTCGTAGACCCCGTCGTAGCTGCCACGAAATACGCCGTTCCAGGAAACGTTGCTGAAGATGCCGAGTTCGCCGAACTCGCGTTCAGCGTTGATCTGCACCGTGTTGCGAAATTTCGACAGACCGGCGGAGTCACGCACGTAGGTCGCGTTCTCGTAGAAGCCGGTTATCTCGGTTTCCTCACTGGCGATCGCAGCGCTGAGCGGGCTCAGCAACAGCCCGGTGCCACTCGCCAGAGCGAGGCTCCAGCGTCCGAGGCCTTTTATTTTTGTTTGCATTGGCAGTTCCTCATTACAGTGGGATAGGGCAGGACGAGTCGAACTCAGCCTTGCCCCGTTATCAGCGCCCCGACAGGCTGCGGGGCACTGGCTGCCGGGCGATCGGCATGCAGGATGCCATCCTCGTCGGCGTAGACATCGGTGATGAAGCGCGGGCGCATCACCAGCACCCAGGAGGGCACCAGCAGCATGGCGGCCAGACCGTTGATGACGATCATCACGCACAGCAGCATTGCCGCGTCGGACTGGAAGCGCAGGTCCGACAGCAACACCCACATGACGATGCCGGCCATCAGGGTGACGGCGGTGAAACTGATGGCCATGCCGGTGGTGGCGATCGCCTGGCGAACGGCATCGACCAGCCTGCCGCTCTTGGCCATCTCCTCGCGGATGCGGTCCATCATGTAGATCGAGTAGTCGATGCCCACGCCGATGCCGACGGCGATGACCGGCACGGTGTTGATGTCGATGTTGAGCCCGGCCAGGCCCATGTAGGCGTAGGTGAGGGTGGTCGCGAAGGTCATCGCCAACAGCATCATCAGCCCGGCGTGCCAGGAGGTGTAGAACAGCATCACGAAGGCGAAGATCAGCAGAAATACCAGCGGCAGCACGACCAGATTGGTTTCGAAGGCCGACTCGTTCATGGCCGCGGCAACGCCGAGGGTGCCGCCGGCCAGCCGGATGGTCAGGCCTTCAACCTGGCCGTCGTGTTCGGCGATCCATTCGCGCGCCATGTGAATGGCACGACGGATGGTCTCGCCCTGGCGATCCTTGTAGTAGAACACCAGGTTGGCGATGCGATCGTCGGTATCGTTGAACTCGTTCAACGCCCCGGGAATCGGGCTCGATGCCATGTAGGTAAACATCAGGCCGCCGACGTAGTCCGCTTCATGGGGGATCTGGAACCAGCGTGGATCGTCGTTGTGCATCAGCCGGTTGACCTGCTTGATCAGGTCCGGCAGACCCTTGCTGCCACCGACCGCCGGATCGGCCAGCATGTGCGCCTGCAAGTCCTGCAGGGCGCGCAGAACCTCGGGCTTTTTCAGCCCGCCTTTCTCGGCGTGTTCGGCGATGATGTACAGCTCTTCGGAGCCGGGGAAACGGTCATTCACTTCCTTGGACGACAGGTTGTAGTCGTGGTCCGGGTAGAGGATGGGTGAACCCGGCTCCGAGTCGCCGATGCGTACCTGGGAGGCGGCGACCAGACCCAGGGCAATGGCCAGCGCGGCAGCGCCAAGCACGACCCGCGCCGCGCCCGGACGGCTGACGGTGCGGGCACAGGTGGCGCCGATGTGGCGCAGGAACGTTTCCTTGATCTCGGGGTTTTTCGGTGTCGGCAGTATCGACAGCAGCAGCGGTACGCCAATCAGCACGGTCAGGATCACGGTCATCGCCCACAGCGAGGCATACACGCCCAGCTTGGTATTCAGGGCAATGGAGCCGATGGCGATCAGCGACAGACCGACGGCGTCGGAGACCACGCCAAGCGAGCCCGGGCGGAACAGGCTGTCAAAGGTCGCCCTGGCCGCTTTCGGGCCGTTGCCAAGAACACGCACCTCGGCGTAGTAGCGCTCGACCAGTTGCACCCCGTGGCTCATCGCCCGCGCGGCAATCAGGAAGGGAATAACCAGCCCCAGCGGATCCAGGTTGAAGCCCAGCAGGCTGATGATGCCCAGGCCCCAGATGGTCGAGATCAGCACGCCGCCGAGGGGAATCAGCACCCCGTAGGCCTTGCGGAAATGGAATACCAAGAGCGACAGCATGATCAGCACGGTAAAGATGAAAATCTGCAGAATCTGGTCCATGTAGGTGTAGGCCCAGCCCACCAGCACCGGCTGGCCGGTGGCATACAGGGTGACGCCATTGCCGCTTTCCGCCTCGCGAAGGGCCTGCAACTGGGCGAAGGTGGCGGCGTAGTCGAGCTGGCCTTCGATCAGTTGCGCCTTGACCAGCGCCATCTTGAAGTCGGAGGACACCAGCGGGCCGTAGATGCGCGGGTTGGCGGCTACATCCGCGCGCATCTGCGCCAGTTGCTCATCGCTGTAGTTGCCGTTTTGCGGGTCAAAGTAGGGCTCGGAGTTGATCGAGCCGACCTCGGTCAGCCAGATCTTGCGCGAGTTGCGGTGGGTGACGCTGGTCACCAGGTTGTGGTTGACGCCGGGCAGGTTGTCGACGGCCTGGGTGACCCGGTCGATGGTGGCCAGGTTGGCGTTGGAGAAAATGTCACCGTTGTCGAAGGCAACGCCCACGACCAGCACGTTGGCCCCGCCGAAGCTGTCCTTGATGCTGTTGTGCAGCTCGATATAGGGGTGTTCCTGCGGCAGCAGATCGGCAAAGTCGGTATAGATTTTCAGCCCCGGTATGCGCAGCGCAAACAGCAGGGTCAGCAGGGCGATGGCGGCCAGCACCTTGCGTGGATTGTTGAACATCCACACCTCAAGACCGTGCATGGCATGGGTAAAACGATGTAATCCAGACATGTCGGTTCCTCAGTCAGCGCTGGCCGCCAGGGCCTTTGGGAGTTGAATATTCAGCAGCGTGCCGCGCCCGCCGGCCGCCAGCAGATGCTGCTCGGGCACGAGCAGACCGGCACGCAGATACAGGGGCTGATTGGGCGTGGCCAGCGGCTGCCAGCGGCTGCCGTGCAGGCTGAGTACGGTGGTGTTTTCGCCGAGGGCGTAGAGTGCGTTGCCATCACTGACAAAGCCGAAGATCGGCGCTTCGGTGCCGCTGGGTTGCTTGCGCCAGGTTTCGCCGGCATCGCGGGTGTGCCAGATGAAGCCGTTCAGCCCACCAACCCAGCCTTCATCGAGGTCGCGGAAGAAGCTGGCGTGGGGGTAGAACTCGTCAGGCAGGCTGCCGGCCGGCTCCCAGCTGATTCCGGCGTCGCGGCTTTGATAGACCAGCCCGTATTCGCCGGTTACCACAGCGTGCTCGGCGTCGATGAACTGCAGGGTGGTGAGAATGGCGTCCTCATCCAGACTGGATTCGTCCCAGCTGGCGCCCTGGTCTGCGCTGTGCTGCAGGGTGCTGAAACTGCCGACCGTCCACCAGCTGCCGTCCGGCGCGCAGGCGGTCGCCATCATCTGTTCGCTGCTGGGCAGCGAGTGGCTGCGCCACTGGCTGGCATCCGGGCTGCCGTGCCAGAGCTGGTTGTCGAAACTCAGGGCAATGAAACTGCGGTCTGGACACACATCCAGGTCGACCAGGCTCATGCTGGTCGGTAGCGGCTGGCGTTGCCAGCTGGTGCCCTGATCACCGCTGCGCAGTACCACGCCATCGTTACCGACGATGAGGGTGGTCTCACCATTGCTGGCCATGGCCTGGTAAAAGTCGGTGCGTTGCAGGGCTTCGCTGTGCTGGCGCTCTACCGCATCCAGATTCAGCGGCGCCTCGCAGCCGGTCAGGAGCATTGAGCAGGCCAGTCCGGCAAGCAGATGCCGACGACCCGGCGCACCTCGGAGAGGTGTTGGTATGTCAAACATGGTATGTCACCAATCAGGGTTTTATTTTTATTCACGGAGCGACAGAAGCTCGGTAGCAAGCGCTGTGCCAGCGCTTTCGCATAATCCCAACTGGCTGATTGGCAACGATTTTTTATTGGATGGTGGTTTTTACGCAGGAATGCAGCTGCGTTTCGGGCAGGGTAATTTGATCAATTGATAAAAGTGCAGGCGGGGCTTGCTGATTTGGTAAAGCGCGGGTTCGGACTGGGTTGCTCTGACGGGTGAGAGGGCGCTCCTTGCCCGGTGCAAGGAGCTGTTCGGGCGGGTAGCCGCTGCCGGGCTACTGCTGTTCGCTGTCTTCGAGAATGCCGGACTTCTTCAGCCGGTATGCCAGCGCCGGGCGCGTCAGCCCCAGCCTCCTGGCGGCCTCGGATACGTTTTGGCCGGCGTCATCCATGGCGCGACGCATGAGGCTGTTTTCGACCTCTTCCAGGCTGACGCCGGAGGTCAGAATCTGCGATACCCAGTCGCCTCCGGATGCGATGTCGCTGCCATGGACGATGGTGCCGAAATCGTTGAGACGATCATCGTTGGGGCTCTCCATCAGCTCCGGGCTGACCGCGAACAGCGCGTCCTGGCTGATGCTCTCGTTGCTGTCGGTCAGAATCACGCCGCGTTCGATGACGTTTTCCAGTTCGCGGATATTGCCCGGCCAGCGGTAGTGCAGGCACAGCTCCAGTGCCTTGTCCGACAGCCCCAGGGTGCGCTTCTGGTAGGCGAGGTGCGATTTGCGCAGGAAGTGTTCGGCCAGCAGCGGAATGTCTTCCTGCCGCTCCCGCAGTGGCGGAATCTGAACCGGGAACACATTCAGGCGGTAGTACAGGTCAGCGCGAAAGCGCCCGCTTTCGACGGCATCGGCCAGGCTTTCGTTGGTGGCGGCAATTACCCGCACATCGATCTTGCGGGTGTGCGAGTCACCGACCCGTTCCAGCTCGCCTTCCTGCAGTACGCGCAGCAGGGTGGCCTGGGCCCGGGGCGGTAGTTCGATCACCTCATCGAGAAAGATGGTTCCGCCATTGGCCCGCTCAAAACGGCCTGCACGGGCCTGATGTGCCCCGGTGTAGGCGCCTTTCTCAACGCCGAACAGTTCGGCCTCAATCAGATCGGGCGGGATGGCGGCGCAGTTGACGGCCACGAACGGCTTATCGGCGCGCTCGCTGCGTTGATGCACACTGCGTGCAATCACCTCCTTGCCAACGCCGGTCTCGCCCAGCAGCAGCACCGAGACCTTGCCCTTGGCGGCCTTGTCGATGGTTTTGCAGACCTTTTTGTAGGCGCTCGACTGGCCGATGCCGTAGTACTGACCTTCCTGCTGATCCAGGTCGTTTTGCAGCGAACTCAGCCGCGATTGCAGGTCGTACAGCTCCTCAATGATGGGGTCTTCCCTGAAGTAGCTTTTGAACTGCTCCGCGTCATCCCATTCCTCCGCCGGCTTGCCGACGATCAGGCAGCGCTCATCGCCGCAGCCGCGGCAGCTGACTTCGCGGAAGATGATTTCGCGGCGCATGAACGAGGAGCTGTAGGCACAGGCATAGCCCAGCAACGACCAGCAGGCCGGCTCATGCATCAGCCCCAGTTCCGTCTGGCAAATCTCGACCTCGAACGAGTCTACCCACTCCAGTTCGCCGTAGAAGTGGCCCTTCTGGTGGTCAAGATCGATCTGGATTGGCTTGACCTTGACCATGCCCTTGAGCGAATGCAGCTGCGGCCCGACGAGGAAGATATCGAGCTCGTTGTTGTGAGGCCTGAGCTTGCGAGCCAGCTCGGCATCCTTGAGCCCTGACTGGTAGCCCATGCGCATGAAAAAGCCCTTGGCGCGCTCGATGCCGAGGGTGTTTACCAGCTCACGTCGGAAGCTGGCCATGGCGGACACCTGCATCAGCAGCATGCGCTGCTCGGCAAACCAGATTTTGCCGTCAGTGCTCTGAAAACGGATCTGCTCGGTCAGATCGTGATAGTCCGAATACTGCAGGTGCGGCTTGTAGCTGGTCGCCATGATGCATTAGCCCCTGTTGTTTTTGTTGGGCGGTTTGCGCTGTCTCACAACATGCTGTGACGCGCTGAGTGTCTCGGCATCTTGACGCTGTCTGCGGTTAAAAATCAACCAAATGATTAATTGGCCAAGGGGGCGTCGCGCTGGGTGAGCATTTGCTGACATGCGCAGCGCTTTTTCATCAAATCATCAAATTCCCCCCGCGATTCCCCCCCGCTGCCGAGCGCTTCCGGTGATGCGGTTTATCAATGGGTAAAAATAAAAAGTCTTGAATATCAATTGGTTGAAGTCTGATTTCGCGCCGTTATCGCTGGCTGGCATAGCCGTTGCTGTAGGTCTGCTCACAACAACAAGCACGGTAAAGCCCTATGAGCCAGCCCGCCCAAAGCTTTGACCAGATGACCCGCTGGATTCGGGTACGCAGCGAACCGGACGCCCGCTTTGTCGAGTTCGACTTTGCCATCGGTCACCCCGATCTGTTCGTCGAACTGGTGCTTCCGAAGGACGCTTTCGTTCAGTTCTGCAAACACAACCAGGTTGTTCACATGGATGAGGCCATGGCCCGTCAGGTTGACGAGGACATGGTGAAGTGGCGCTTCGGCGAGAAAGGCCAGCGCTGATTGCGATCCGACACACCCCTACAAAAACAAAACGGTACGGTTGTCATGAGCATTGAAATCAAAACCAACTCGGTGGAGCCGATTCGGCACACCTACAGCAACATCAAGCGCCGCTTTGGCGACAAGCCTGCCTCGCGCTATCAGGAAGCCAGCTTCGATATCGAGGCGACCACCAACTTCCATTACCGCCCCCTGTGGGATGCCGAGCACGGTCTGAATGACCCGACCCACACCGCCATCCGAATGGCCGACTGGTACGCGGTAAGCGATCCCCGCCAGTTCTTTTACGGTGCCTACGTGCAGAACCGCGCCAAGATGCAGGAGGCCGCCGAGCACAGCTTCAGCTTCTGCGACAAGCGCAATCTGCTGACCCGCATGCCGGAGGCGCTGCAGGAAACTTTGCTGCGTCTGCTGGTGCCGCTGCGCCATATGGAGCTGGGCGCCAACATGAACAACAGCAGCATCGCTGGCGATGCGGTGGCCGGCACGGTCACTCAGCTGCACATCTATCAGGCCATGGACCGCCTGGGCATGGGCCAGTACCTGTCGCGCATTGCCCTGCTGATCGATGGCAGCACCGGCGAGGCACTGGATCGCTCGAAGACCTACTGGATGGAAGACGCGCTCTGGCAGCCGCTGCGCAAGCTGGTTGAGGACAGTCTGGTGGTCAAGGACTGGTTCGAGCTGACCGTACTGCAGAACCTGCTGATCGACGGCCTGCTGTACCCGCTGATGTATCACAAGTTCGATCAATGGCTGGCGGAGCAGGGGGCCGAGGATGTCTCGATGCTCACCGAGTTCATGCGTGACTGGCACGCCGAATCTTGCCGCTGGGTCGACGCCATGCTCAAGACCGTGCGCGCGGAAAGTGATGCCAATGCCGAGCAGTTGCAGCGCTGGATTGCCCACTGGCAGCCGCGGGTCATCGCTGCCCTGCAGCCGCTCGCCAACGCCAGCGTCGGTGTCGCAGCGCTGGACGAGGTGGTTGGCCAATTCGACCAGCGGCTGAAGAAGCTCGGCCTGGTCGTCGAGGAGGTCGCCGCATGAGCCAGCTTGCCTTCATCGTTTTTCAGGACAACGACAACGCCCGCTACCTGGTAGAGGCGATTGCCGAAGACAACCCTCACGCCGAAGTGCAGTACCACCCGGCCATGATCCGCATCCAGGCTGAAAAGCGCCTGGTAATCAACCGTGCCACGGTTGAGGAAAAGATCGGTCGTGAGTGGGACGTGCAGGAAATGCTCCTGGACGTGATCAGTATCGGCGGCAACGTGGATGAGGATGAAGACCACTTCATCCTCGAGTGGAAAAACTAGGAGACCCCTCATGGCTACCAAGAACAAGAAGCTCAGCCTCAAAGACAAGTACCAGTACCTGACCCGCGACATGGCCTGGGAACCGAGCTACCAGAAGAAGGAAGACATCTTTCCCTACGAACGCTTCGAAGGGATCAAGATCACCGACTGGGACAAGTGGGAAGACCCCTTCCGCCTGACCATGGATGCCTACTGGAAGTATCAGGCCGAGAAAGAGAAGAAGCTGTACGCCATCTTCGACGCCTTCGCCCAGAACAACGGCCACCAGAATATTTCCGATGCGCGCTACGTAAACGCCCTCAAGCTGTTTCTGACCGGTGTTTCGCCGCTGGAATACGGCGCGTTTCAGGGCTACGCCAAGGTCGGCCGGCATTTCAGCGGTGCCGGTGCGCGGGTCGCCTGCCAGATGCAGTCGATTGACGAGCTGCGTCACGTGCAGACCCAGCTGCACGCCATGAGTCACTACAACAAGCACTTCAACGGCCTGCACGATTTTGCCCACATGCACGACCGGGTCTGGTTCCTGTCGGTGCCCAAGTCGTTCTTTGACGACGCCCGCTCGGCTGGCCCATTCGAGTTTCTGACCGCCATTTCGTTCTCGTTCGAATATGTGCTGACCAACCTGCTGTTCGTGCCGTTCATGTCCGGCGCGGCCTATAACGGCGATATGGCCACCGTGACCTTCGGCTTCTCGGCGCAATCGGACGAAGCCCGTCACATGACCCTGGGCCTTGAGGTCATCAAGTTCATGCTCGAACAGCATGAGGACAACGTGCCGATCGTGCAGCACTGGATCGACAAGTGGTTCTGGCGCGGTTACCGCCTGCTGAGCCTGGTCAGCATGATGATGGACTACATGCTGCCCAACAAGGTGATGTCTTGGAAGGATGCGTGGGAGGTCTATTACGAGCAGAACGGCGGCGCCCTGTTCAAGGATCTGGAGCGTTACGGCATTCGCCCGCCCAAGTATCAGGACGTGGCCAACGACGGCAAGAACCACATCAGCCATCAGCTGTGGTCGACCTTCTATCAGTACAGCCACGCCACCAACTTCCATACCTGGCTGCCCAGTGCAGCGGAAATGGACTGGCTGTCCGAGCAGTACCCGGACACCTTCGACAAGTACTACCGCCCGCGTTTCGAGCACTGGCAGAAGATGCGGGACAAGGGTGAGCGTTTCTACAACAACACCCTGCCGCAGCTGTGCCAGGTGTGTCAGGTGCCGGCCCTGTTCACCGAGCATGGCGATCCGACCCAGCTGAGCCTGCGCACACTCGAGCACGAGGGCGAGCGTTATCACTTCTGCTCGGATGGCTGCTGCGACATTTTCAAGCACGAGCCCGAGAAGTACATCCAGTCCTGGTTGCCTGTGCACCAGATCTATCAGGGCAATTGCGAGGGTGCAGACGTCGAGACCGTGGTCTCGAAGTACTACCACATCAATATCGGCCAGGACAATTTCGACTACGTGGGGTCGCCGGATCACCAGCGCTGGCAGGCGATCAAGGGCAATCGGCCGCTCGGGGGCGATGACGACTCCCGGGACGCCGCCTGAGCTTTCACAACATCCGTCCCCGACCGACAGGTCGGGGCGACAACAAGAACAAGGTGATCTCCATGAGCGTTAAAGCCCTTTATCAATACACCGCAGAGCCGCGTGACCTGCAGGCCAACTTCAATGGCATGCAACTGGTCTATCTGTACTGGCCGAACCATCTGCTGTTCTGTTCGCCGTTTGCCTTTCTAGCGTCGCCCGAGATGAGCATGGGCGAGTTCTGCGAGGAGGTTGTGCGCCCGGCCATTGCCGCCCACCCGCAGGCCGCCGGCCTGGACTTTGGCCAGGCCCAGTGGCAGCTCAACCACCAGCCGTTCAGCCCGGACCCTGCGCTCAGCCTGGCGCAGAATGGGGTGACGCACAAAGCGATGCTGACCCTGCGCGTGCCCGGCCTTGACGGTATCGCCGGCGGCGTAGTCTGAGGAGGCGGTCATGAGCTACACAGTCACGATTGAGCCGACCGGCGAACAGATCGAAGTCGAGCAAGACCAGACCATCCTCCAGGCCGCGCTGCGTCAGGGCGTCTGGCTGCCGTTTGCCTGCGGCCACGGCACCTGTGCGACCTGCAAGGTGCAGGTGCTGGAGGGCGACGTGGATATCGGCGAGGCCTCGCCGTTCGCGCTGATGGATGTTGAGCGCGACGAAGGCAAGGTGCTGGCCTGCTGCGCCACGGTGCAGAGCGATGTGACCATCGAAGCCGATATCGATGTGGATGAGGACTTCGAGGGCTATTCGGTAGAGGACTACCAGGCCACGGTCAGCGAACTGCTGCCACTGTCACCGACCATTTTGGGCGTGCGCCTGAAGCTGGATCGCGCGATGCAGTTTCAGGCGGGCCAGTACATCAACCTGGAACTGCCGGGCATTGAGGGCAGCCGTGCGTTCTCGCTGGCCAATCCGCCGAGCCGGCCGGACGAGGTCGAGCTGCATGTGCGGCTGGTCGAAGGTGGCGCAGCCACCGGCTACATCCATCAGCAATTGAAGGTGGGTGATCAGCTGTCGCTGTCCGGACCCTACGGCATGTTCTTTGTACGCAACTCGCAGCCGGGCGATCTGATCTTTATTGCCGGCGGCTCGGGGCTGTCCAGCCCGCAGTCGATGATTCTCGACCTGCTGGAACAGGGCGACAGCCGCCAAATCACCCTGTTTCAGGGCGCACGCAACCGCAGCGAGCTCTATAACGCCGAGCTGTTCGAGCAACTGGCTGCCAGCCACGCCAATTTCACCTATGTACCGGCGCTCAGCCAGGCCGCCGATGACAGCGAGTGGCAGGGTTTCCGTGGCTATGTGCACGACGCTGCCAAGGCGCACTTTGACGGCCGCTTTGCCGGTCACAAGGCCTACCTGTGCGGCCCGCCGCCGATGATCGATGCGGCGATTACCGCCCTGATGCAGGGCCGGCTGTTTGAGCGCGACATTTTTATGGAGCGTTTCTACACCGCCGCCGACGGCGCAGAGGACACCCAGCGCTCCGCGCTATTCAAGCGGATCTGAATCCGGGACGCGAAGGCCAGCCCTCGGTTGCGCAGTGCCGCAGCGACGGGTGACAGGGCTTTCACGTGAGCAAACGAACGGCAGTCGAGAATAACAACGATGACTGACACATTCGAAATGACCGAGCTGGTCAGAGGCCTGCGCTTCAACTGCGCAAGCGATAACTCACTGCTCAAGGCGATGGAGCTGGCCGGCAAGCGCTGCATTCCGGTGGGCTGCCGCGGCGGTGGCTGCGGTCTGTGCAAGGTCCATGTGATCAGCGGCGAGTTCAGCTGCGGGCCCATGAGCAAAAAACACGTAGACGAGGCATCGCGCCGCTGCGGACGGGTACTGGCCTGTCGGGTCTATCCGCGCAGTGACCTGAGCTTTGAATATCGGCCAGCACCCGAGCTGGCAGGCACCAACAACAATTCCAATGAGGTGATGTGATGAGAAAAGGTGTGATGCGTCCCGGTCACGTGCAGATCCGGGTACTGGATGCCGAAGCCGCCCTGAAACACTATCGCGACCTGGTCGGCCTGATTGAAACCGACCGCGACGAACAGGGCCGGATTTACCTGAAAGCCTGGACCGAGGTCGACAAATTCTCGGTGGTGCTCAATCCGTCCGATGAGCCCGGCATGGATTTCATGGGCTTCAAGGTGGTGGACGAGGCAACGCTGGTGCAGCTGGAGCAGGACCTGCTCGCCTGGGGCTGCCCAGTAGAGCATATTCCGGCCGGCGAGCTGCGCGGCTGTGGCCGCCGCATCCGCTTTGTCGCTCCCAGCGGGCACGCCTTTGAGCTCTATGCCGAGAAGGAATACACCGGCAAGTGGGGCGTCACCGAGGTTAACCCGGAGGCCTGGCCAATGGACCTCAAGGGCATGCGCGCGGTGCGTTTCGACCACTGCCTGATGTATGGCGATGAGCTGGCGGCCACCTACGATCTGTTCGTCAATGTGCTCGGGTTTTACCTGGCCGAGCAGGTGCTGGACGAGAACGGCGACCGCATCGCCCAGTTCCTCAGCATCTCGACCAAAGCGCATGACGTGGCTTTCATCATGCACCCCGAAAAGGGCAAGTTTCATCACGCCTCGTTCTTCCTCGAAACCTGGGAGGACGTGCTGCGCGCCGCCGACCTGATCAGCATGACCGATACCTCGATCGACATCGGCCCTACCCGCCACGGTCTGACCCACGGCAAGACCATCTATTTCTTCGACCCCTCCGGTAACCGTAATGAGGTGTTCTGCGGTGGCGACTACAACTACCCGGACCACAAACCGGTTACCTGGGCCGCTGCGGACCTAGGCAAGGCGATTTTCTACCACGACCGTCAGCTCAATGAGCGTTTTCTCACCGTACTGACCTGACCTTACCTAATTTGGCGGGAGCTGTTTAGCCATGAAAGAAATCAAGCATTACATCAACGGCGCTTACGTCGGCTCGGCCAGCGGTCGGCTGTTCGACAATATTAACCCGGCCAACGGCAGAGTGCTCAGCAAGGTGCACGAAGCCGGGCGCGAGGAAGTTGATGCCGCCGTGCGCGCAGCGCGGGCGGCGCTGAAAGGGCCTTGGGGAAAGATGTCGGTCGAGGAGCGCACGGCCATCCTGCACCGGGTCGCCGATGGCATCACGGCGCGCTTTGACGAGTTCCTCGAAGCCGAATGTCTGGACACCGGCAAGCCGCGTTCGCTGGCCAGCCATATCGACATTCCGCGTGGCGCCGCCAACTTCAAGGTCTTCGCCGACCTGGTCAAGAATGTCGCCGCCGAGGCGTTCGAGATGGCTACGCCGGACGGCGCTGGTGCGCTCAACTACGCGGTTCGCCGGCCCAAGGGCGTGATCGGTGTGATCAGTCCGTGGAACCTGCCGCTGCTGCTGATGACCTGGAAGGTCGGCCCGGCGCTGGCCTGCGGCAATACCGTAGTGGTCAAACCCTCCGAGGAGACGCCGACTACCACTGCGCTGCTGGGTGAGGTCATGCAGCAGGCCGGGGTGCCCGATGGGGTCTACAACGTGGTGCACGGTTTTGGCGGCAACTCGGCCGGCGCCTTCCTGACCGAGCATCCGGATGTGGATGCCTACACCTTCACCGGCGAGACCGGCACCGGCGAAACCATCATGAAGGCGGCCGCCAACGGCGTGCGTCAGGTGTCCCTCGAGCTGGGTGGCAAGAATGCCGGCATCGTGTTTGCCGACTGCGACATGGACAAGGCGATCGAGGGCACGCTGCGCTCGGCCTTTGCCAACTGCGGTCAGGTGTGTCTGGGCACCGAGCGGGTGTACGTTCAGCGGCCGATCTTCGACGAGTTTGTCGCGCGCCTGAAAGCCGGTGCCGAGCAACTGGTGCTGGGCCCGCCGGACGATGCCACCAGCAACTTTGGTCCGCTGATCAGCCTCAAGCACCGCGAGAAGGTGCTGTCCTACTACCAGAAAGCCGTTGAGGACGGGGCAACCGTGATTACCGGCGGCGGCGTGCCAGACATGCCGGCAGAGCTGGCCCACGGCGCCTGGGTGCAGCCGACCATCTGGACCGGCCTCAAGGACGACTCGGCCGTGGTCACCGAAGAGATCTTCGGCCCCTGTTGCCATATCCGCCCGTTTGACAGCGAGGAAGAAGCCGTGGCTCTGGCCAACAGCCTGCCCTACGGCCTGGCCTCGGCCATCTGGACCGAAAACGTCACCCGTGCGCACCGGGTTGCCGGTCAGCTGGAGGCTGGCATTGTCTGGGTCAACAGCTGGTTCCTGCGTGATCTGCGTACCGCTTTTGGCGGCAGCAAACAGTCGGGCATCGGGCGCGAGGGCGGGGTGCATTCGCTCGAGTTCTACACCGAAATGAAAAACATCTGCGTGAAGCTGTGAGGTGGTCATGAATGTGGCAGTAGAGAGTCCCGAACTGGGCCGCAGCATCACCGCCGGCGGTTACCAGACCAACGTGCATGAGCATGGCGAAGGCTTTCCGCTGATGCTGATTCACGGCTCCGGGCCGGGCGTTACCGCCTGGGCCAACTGGCGTCTGGTGATGCCCGAGCTGGCCAGGCAGCGCCGGGTCATTGCGCCCGACATGCTGGGCTTCGGTTACAGCGAGCGCCCGGCCAATCCGGATTACCAGCGCGATGTCTGGGTCGAGCATGCCATCGGCGTGCTCGATGCACTGGGCATCGAACAGGCCGATCTGGTCGGCAACTCGTTTGGCGGCGGTATCGCGCTGGCGCTTGCCATTCGCTATCCGCAGCGGGTGCGCCGGCTGGTGCTGATGGGCAGCGTTGGCGTGAGCTTCCCGATTACCGACGGTCTGGATCGGGTCTGGGGCTATGAGCCGTCCTTCCAGACCATGCGCAGCCTGATGGATACCTTTGCCTACGACCGCGCTCTGGTTACCGACGAACTGGCCGAGCTGCGTTACCAGGCCAGTATCCGCCCCGGGTTCCAGGAATCCTTTGCGCAGATGTTCCCGGCGCCACGCCAGCGCTGGGTCGACGGCCTTGCCAGCAACGAGGCGGATATCCGCGCCGTGCAGCACGAAACCCTGGTTATCCACGGGCGCGAGGATCAGGTCATCCCGTTGCAGGCCTCACTGCAGCTGGCGCAGCTGATTCCCAATGCCCAGTTGCATGTCTATGGTCATTGCGGCCACTGGACCCAGATCGAACATGCCGGTCGCTTTGCGCGGCTGGTGGAAGATTTTCTCAGCGAAGCCGACAGCGCTTCAGGAGCGAACTGACCATGGATCAGACTCAGATCAACCAGCTTGGCGACGAGCTGTACCAGGCAATGCTCAAGCGCGAGGCGGTCAGCCCGCTGACCAGCCGCGGCTTTGATATCAGCATCGACGATGCCTACCACATCTCGCTGCGGATGCTGCAGAACCGACTGGACGCCGGTGAGCGGGTGATCGGCAAGAAGATCGGCGTCACCAGCAAGGCGGTGCAGAACATGCTCAATGTGCACCAGCCCGATTTTGGCTACCTGACCGATGCCATGGTCTACAACAGCGGTGAAGCCATGCCGATCAGCGAAAAGCTGATGCAGCCGCGCGCCGAAGGCGAGATTGCCTTCATTCTCAAGCGCGACCTGACCGGCCCCGGGGTCACCAACGCTGATGTGCTGGCGGCAACCGAATGCGTGATGCCGTGCTTCGAGATCGTCGATTCACGTATCCAGGACTGGAAGATCGCGATTCAGGACACGGTCGCCGACAACGCCTCCTGCGGGCTTTTCGTGCTGGGTGATCAGGCGGTGTCGCCGCGCAAGGTCGATCTGGTGACCTGCGGCATGGTGGTGGAAAAGAACGGCCAGATCATCAGTACCGGCGCGGGCGCTGCAGCGCTGGGCTCACCGGTCAACTGCGTTGCCTGGCTGGCCAACACCCTGGGGCGTTTCGGTATTTCCCTGAAGGCCGGTGAGGTCATTCTGTCCGGCTCGCTGGTACCGCTTGAGCCGGTCAAGGCCGGTGATTTCATGCAGGTCAGCATTGGCGGTATGGGCACGGCCAGCGTGCGTTTCGTGTGACTCGACGGGCGTGGCCCCGCGGTCACGCCTGCACAGCGGATTATTCCCAGAGAGGGAAAAGACAATGAGCAAGAAACTGAAAGCTGCGATCATCGGCTCGGGCAACATCGGCACCGACCTGATGATCAAGATTTTGCGTAACAGTCAGCATATCGCCATGGGTGCCATGGTCGGTATCGACCCCGAATCCGATGGCCTGGCGCGTGCTGCGCGCATGGGCGTGGCCACCACCCACGAAGGGGTGGATGGGCTGGTCAAGATGCCGGAGTTTGCCGACATCGACTTTATCTTCGATGCCACTTCGGCCGGTGCCCACAGGCACAACGAAGTCTTTCTGCGCGGTCACAAGCCGGGCCTGCGCATCATCGATCTGACCCCGGCGGCCATCGGCCCCTACTGCGTGCCGGTGGTAAACCTGGAACAGAACATCAACGAGACCAACGTCAACATGGTCACCTGTGGCGGTCAGGCGACCATCCCGATGGTGGCCGCGGTCTCGCGTGTGGCCAAGGTGCACTACGGCGAAATCGTCGCTTCGATTTCCTCGAAGTCGGCCGGCCCGGGCACCCGCGCCAACATCGATGAGTTCACCGAAACCACCTCCAAGGCGATTGAAGTGATCGGCGGTGCCCGTCGCGGCAAGGCGATCATCATCATGAACCCGGCCGAGCCGCCGCTGATCATGCGCGATACCGTCTATGTGCTCAGTGAACTGGCCGATCAGGCCGCCGTTGAAGCCTCGGTCGAGGAAATGGTGCAGGCGGTCAACAGCTACGTGCCGGGTTACCGCCTCAAGCAGAAGGTGCAGTTCGACGTGATCCCGCCGGAGCAGCCGCTGAACGTACCGGGCCTTGGCCACCTGAGCGGGCTGAAAACCTCGATCTTCCTGGAAGTCGAAGGTGCCGCCCATTACCTGCCGGCCTACGCCGGAAACCTCGACATCATGACCTCTGCGGCGCTGGCGACCGCCGAGCGCATGGCGCAGTCGATGAACCTGGCCTGAGGACACGACCATGACATTCAATCCCGGCAAGAAACTCTATATCTCCGACGTCACCCTGCGTGACGGCAGCCATGCGATCCGCCATCAGTATTCGATCAAGAACGTGCAGGACATCGCCCGCGCACTGGACAAGGCCAAGGTCGACTCCATCGAAGTGGCCCACGGTGACGGCCTGCAGGGCTCCAGCTTCAACTACGGCTTTGGTGCCCACACCGACCTGGAATGGATCGAGGCGGTAGCCGAAGTGATCACCCACTCGCAAATCGCCACCCTGCTGCTGCCCGGTATCGGTACTACCCATGACCTGGACAACGCCTACAGTGCCGGGGCACGCATCGTGCGGGTCGCCACGCACTGCACCGAGGCCGACGTCTCCAAGCAGCACATCGAGCATGCCCGCAAGCTGGGCATGGATACCGTCGGCTTTCTGATGATGAGCCACATGCAGACCCCGCAGGGGCTGGCGCAGCAGGCCAAGCTGATGGAGGACTACGGCGCCACCTGCCTGTATGTGGTCGACTCCGGCGGCGCCATGGGCATGCAGGATATCCGTGACCGCTTCCGCGCGCTCAAGGATGTGCTCAAGCCGGAAACCCAGACCGGTATGCACGCCCACCACAACCTGAGCCTGGGTGTCGCCAACTCGATTGCCGCAGTGGAAGAGGGCTGTGACCGCATCGACGCCAGCCTGGCCGGCATGGGCGCCGGCGCCGGCAACGCGCCGCTGGAAGTGTTCATCGCCGCCGCCGAACGGCTGGGCTGGGAACACGGTACCGACCTCTACACCCTGATGGACGCCGCCGATGACATCGTCCGCCCGCTGCAGGATCGCCCGGTGCGGGTTGACCGCGAAACCCTGGCGCTGGGCTATGCCGGCGTCTACTCCAGCTTCCTGCGTCACTCCGAGGTGGCGGCGCAGAAATACGGTCTGAAAACCGTCGACATCCTGGTCGAGCTGGGCAGGCGCCGCATGGTCGGCGGCCAGGAAGACATGATCGTGGATGTAGCACTGGATCTGCTGAAAAAACAGGAGCAGTCGGCATGAAAGAGCAGAAACGCACCCTGACGCCCGAGCAGGTACTGGCACTGGCCGAGCACATCGAGAACGCCGAGCTGCAGGCGCACGATATCCACAAGATCACCAACGACTACCCGCAGATGACCTTCGCCGATGCCTACGATATCCAGTGGGAAATCCGCCGGCGCAAGGAGGCTCGCGGCAACAAGGTCGTCGGCCTGAAGATGGGCCTGACCTCCTGGGCAAAAATGGCGCAGATGGGCGTGGAAACCCCGATCTACGGTTTCCTGGCCGACTATTTCAGTGTGCCCGACGGCGGCGTGGTGGACACCAGCAAGCTGATCCACCCGAAGATCGAGGCGGAAATCTCCTTTGTGACCAAGGCGCCGCTCAAGGGCCCGGGCTGCCACATCGGCGATGTGCTCGCAGCGACCGATTATGTGGTGCCGACGGTCGAGGTGATTGACTCGCGCTACGAGAACTTCAAGTTCGATCTGATCAGCGTGGTGGCCGACAACGCCTCGTCAACGCGCTTTATCACCGGTGGCATGATGGCCAACGTCGAAGACGTTGACCTGAAAAACGTTGGCGTTGTGGTGGAGAAGAACGGCGAAGTGGTTGATGTTGGTGCTGGCGCCGCGGTCCTCGGCCACCCGGCGTCGAGTGTCGCCATGCTGGCCAATCTGCTGGCCGAGCGCGGCGAACACATCCCGGCCGGCAGCTTCATCATGACCGGCGGCATCACCGCGGCCATTACCGTCGAAGCGGGCGATAATATCAGCGTCCGTTACCAGGGGCTTGGTAGCGTCACCTGCCGATTCATTTAAGGAGGATGCCATGCCGATTGCACAGATTCATATTCTGGAAGGGCGCAGCGACGAGCAGAAGGAAGCGCTGATTCGCGAAGTGAGCGAGGCCATTGTCCGGGCGCTGGATGCGCCCCTGCCGAGCGTCCGGGTGATCATCAGCGAAATGCCCAAGACACACTTCGGCATTGGTGGCGAGCCGGCCAGCAAGGTGCGTCGCTAGTGGCGTCAGCGCAAAGACCGCCCCTGCCCGTACTGTTTCTGTCCTGCCGGGAAGAACGGCAGGCAGATCCGGGCAGGGGGGCCTTGATGGCCCGGTTGCTTGCCTCCGGTGCAAGGCCGGAGGCGGTACTGTTTATCACGATTGCCGAGCAGGATGACAGGCTGCAACTGATCGGCAGCGGCACAGATGGCGAGCGCTTGTCCGCTCTGGCCGAAGGGCTTTCAAGCCGAGGCGTTTGCGCATCGGTGCAGCGCAGCGCCAGCTCACCGCTGGACCAGATTGCCGCAGAACTGTTTGGCGACTTCGCCGGCGAATGTATTGAGCTGCGGTTGGGCGCAACTTTTGAAGAGCCGGGTTACAGCGGTATTGGCCAGGCACTGAGCGACTGGCGCGAGAAAGGTACGCTGCTGGTATGCCTGGATCGCGTTGACGGGGGCCAGCGCCTGAAGTCGCTGTACGACTCCTCCTGGCTTGACCTGATGTCCTCGTGGATTGAACAACATCAGTGGCGTCAGGTTGTCACCGGATTCAACGCTGGCGGCGGTAGCGACCAGCCCGGAATCGGTACGCTTTGCCTGCTGCAGGCCGCCCTCGGATTGGCCGGCATGCGATTACCCGAGCGCCTCGTCGGCTTTGATCTGGACGACGCGCGCCGCGCGCTGGTTGGTTTCGGCTGGATGAGTTGATCAACGATTCTTGAGCGTTGCCAGAGGCAGGTCCAGACTTGGGCCGTCCCTGACGTCAAGTCTGACCCCAGCCCTTCTGCCGATGGAGAGAGAAACAACTTTCCATCGACCCTGATCGTTCAGACGCGCTGGTGTGGCTGCTTTCGGCCAGGATCGGACGGTTGACTAGTCACTTGATGGCCGACATTCGCGGTCAAACACTGCCATCTTGCAGTGGCCTTTGTATTCGAGATTGGAGAGTTCTTGAGTTGAACTATCGAGGTGGCTAACATCAACTGGCGGCGCCCGATTCAGCCCGCATCATTTATCGAGGTTTGGATGTTGGAGATTGCAGTAATCCGATAACCCGAACCCTGCACACGCAGGGGATTCAGGTTGTCGCGTTCACAAACAATTGCAGGCCACCAGCGGTGGTTTGCGTGTTTTGTTCGTCCTGATTGCTGCAAATGGATTTTCCACATGACTACGTCCAAGCCGAAGCAAGCGGCTCTTCATAAGCTTGCCCATGATTGCCACTCTACCGATGCATGCTGTGACTCAGGCTGTTCTGCGCCTGTCGCCTGCGATCGCCATAAGGATTTATCACCTCCTGACAGATATTGTCGTCACGGCGAGTCCATCGCCAGGGTGACTGCTGTTGATCGCGATCAGTACACCGTCAGGAATGCCGAGAGCGAAGTGCCTGCCAAGCTGACGGGCAAAGCCATCTACGCCAGCGCATCTTCTGTCGATCAGCCTTGCGTTGGTGATTGGGTGAGTGTCAGGTATCACGACTCCGGTGCCCATGCGAGCATCCTTGAGGTGCTGCCGCGCACGTCGTTTCTGCGGCGGAGAAAGCCTGGCGCCAAAGGTGAGTTCCAGATGATTGCCGTCAATATCGATTTGGCCTTCATTGTTCAGTCCTGCCACGTTGACTTCAATGTGCGAAGATTGGAGCGCTATCTGGTGATAACGAGTGAAGGGGGTATCGAGCCAGTGATACTGCTGACCAAGAGCGATTTGGTCAGTCCGGTTGAATTGGAGCAATTGATCTCGAGGATTCGCGACGCCGGGATAGGCGCCAGAGTCATCGCGCTGAGTAATGTCAGTGGCAATGGCGTTGACCAGGTTCGCGAACTGATTGAGCCAGGTAAAACCTGCTGTCTGCTCGGCTCATCCGGCGTAGGCAAGACAACGCTCATCAATTCTCTGGTCGGTGACTGCGATCTGACTACCAGCGCAGTCAGCGCTTCCGGCGAGGGCAGACATACCACCACCCGGCGCCAGCTTATCGTGCTTGAGCAAGGTGGGTCTTTGATCGACATGCCTGGTATGCGCGAATTGGGGATGCTTGGCGTCAGTGAAGGTATCGACGACAGCTTCAGTGATATCCGGGCGTATTCGCACAAATGTCGGTTTGCCGACTGTACGCATACCAGCGAACCGGGCTGCGCCATTCGGGAGGGCATCGCTAACGAGGAGTTGGACCCTGAGCATTTCCAAAATTATCTCAAGCTCAAGAAGGAATCCGAGTTTCACGAGATGTCGAATCTTGAAAAACGCAGGAAGGACAGGGCGTTTGGAAAGTTCGTGCGTTCCGTCAAGAAAGGCAAGGGAAAGCAGGACAGGTATTAGGGTCAGGATAGAAGAAGGGGGCTACCGGGAAAGCGTTTTCTTCAAGGGAAAATGGCGCACTCGGCGGGTGCCTTCGGAGGGCAAAAATTATCAGTGTGTGCGCATCGCTTTAAATTCGCATTAATTGACAAAAATATGCAAAATACTTATTATCTAATTGATTTAAATAAATAAATAATAAATCAATTATGTGCCATTTTATCATGTTTTACGCCGACTAGTGGCTGGTCACAATCCAAAAGGCACAAAAATTGGCACATATGCTAGGCTTGATTTTGACACAAAGCTTCTTCTCGCCCTGGCCGATCCTAGGGATGGCTTTGAATATCAACTCATGCCAATAAGGATTGCTTTTGATGGTGACTTTTCCTGTCCGACAAACTGGCTGGAATTCGGCGAGGCAGGTGCTGCACAGCGTTTGGTTATGGGCCGCCCGACAGGTAGAGACCATTTGAGATGGTACAAACTTTGCGTGCTAGCTCCCTTAATATCCCTGAGGATTACTGGTGATCAATGCGTGTACTGAAAATGGATCAAGAGTTTGGTGAGAAAACAGGGGGGGTGCTGACAGGAATTTTGAGTGACTCGTCGCATGCCGAAGCCGTGCGGCTGATAGAAGATCTTCTGGGCATAGATCGTGATTTTCCCGCAGCCCTGAACCTGGTTGAGCGCTTGCTGGCTGTATTGTCGTCGATACCAGTCAAATCCACTTTGGTGAACCTCTGGGCCGAGGCACTGTTGTCGGTGCAAGAGGAAGGTGAGCGTCACCAATATAAGCAGATCTGGACGCGAGTAGATGCCACCACTCGTGCTGGTAATCCGCTTGGCGGACGATTCAAAAAATACCCCCTGCCTGCTTTTCTGCTGCAGGAGCCCAAGAGCGGCTTGAAAACACAAGCCCTGTTGATTCAGCGCCTGTTTCTTGAAGTGCTGATTCAACAGCAAAGTTCCAAGGGAATCCACAGCCTTGCCGTCGACCTTCGGCAATTAATTGCCAACAGTAACCCGCGGTCCACAATGGCGAAGCTGCCTCTGGATGTGAACGGGGACTGGGCTGAGTTGAATAACTTTATTGCTTCGCTTCCCGATACGGAGGATGAGACGTTAAAGCGGCTGCGCAATCTTCTGGCACGTCTTGAATCAACAGGAATCTCAATACCAGAGCAACCAACTGCTGAGGTTGCTCAGCCCGATATGGCGGGTCGGCGCTCATCCCTGGGTATTGCTATCAGCGATGCGATTCCTTCGTATCGTTTGCACGTTATTGAGCCTGGAGACAGCCAAACGGCGGAACCGCCAAGGATAGTGGCTCTGCATGTCTCGGCTGAGGAGAACGATCGGGATGAGATAGCATCTGAGCAGGAAACTGATGCATCGGCACGCGAAACACGGCAATGGATTTCGCGTCATCAACGGTTGACTCCCAACACCTACAGTCGTCTCACCGCGATTGAACGTCGTTGGCTCGCTTCACGACTGAGTGACTACATGAGTAGTGAGGATGCAGACTTGCGTATGGGTGCAGGTCTAGTGGCGCTGATGTACGTCACGGGCATGCCCCTGGAACAGCTACTCAAGACGTCTGTTGGATCAGAAGGTGTCTTTGATGTTGGCGGCGGTTATCGGAGAAAGCTTCGGCTCCCGAGTAATGCCTATACACCAGACGCCGAGGTTGCCGAGCTGTTTTTACCTCAAAAGCCTGAGCTGACGCTGCAGTTACCTCAGGCCGTGTCAGTCTGGATGACAGCATGCATTCAGCGGCGAGAATGCACATTATCTGAAGCGTTGAATGTTGAGGAGGGTTCAGCCAGAGGGCATGTAAAAACTTTATTGGATCGCGTGCGTGCCGGTGGACGTTTCACGCGCATTCGTTACGAGCGAATTCCTGCAGCATTGGCAATCGAATTGACCCTCAAATACCGTGATCTCGCAGTCGTTCACTATCTGGCATCCGGGCCTGAGCAGGTGTCGCCGATGATCAGCTATTACGTGGTCCACAGCCTTGAAGAACTTCAGCATCGCTATCGTCAGGTCGTTGAGGAGATGCTGTCAGCCGTATGAATAGATCAGCCGTTACTGGGTTTTACCCTAAGCCGGATGTTATTAACGTGCTGCCCGAAGCTAGTCTGAAGGCGCTGCAGACTGCAATTTCCAGTAGTGACAGCCTGGCTGATCGGCACAATGCGTTTGTCGACTACTGCACGGCATTGCTGTTTTGCTGTACCGGACATCGAGCGGTCAGGGACCCTTACAGTGAATTGCGTCACTTTGAACTGGATCTGCGGCTGCTGCTGATCTGTGACAAGGTCAGTGATGAAAGTCGGGCCTGGAGGTTGGTGGCGCTGCCCGATATGGCAGCTCAGCAGGTACGCATTTATAAGGGTTACCTGCGTCTGCTGGCATCCAAGCTAAGCGCGAGGACGCTCATGAGCGATCTTGCAGCGCAGATTTGGATGTTGGCCGAGGGCAGCTCCCACATGCCACTATTTTTTTATCTGCGTGAGGGTGAGGATGGCTGGGACCCGGTAACGCCGTCAGCATTGGCGCTTCGATGGAAAGACCGCTGGCGAGTCCCGATAAATCTGCTGCGACACGTCACGGCAGATACGCTGCTACATGCATCTCAGCGAGCTGACTGGGTTACCATTCAGTTGGGACATACAGATGGGGTAGATCACCCGCTTGGATCGACGTCGACCAGCTCGGTGCTGGAGACGCTGGCAAGGATTCGACCTTTTTTGAATGACGGACTCGAAAGCGCTGGCTGGACTGTCGTTCCATCACCCCTTGAGGGTAAGAGAGTCAGGAATCGTCCTGAAATCCCACCAAAAAATTCTACCGCTAATAAGGCAGTTTTTGGCGCGCAGAGGCGTGAGGCAGAGCGCAATCAGCGCAAATCCACTGCTGCGCAGTTGTTAAGGCCTTTATGGCAAGAGCGGTTCCCTCCGCAGGTCCCGCTTGATGTTGATGCAGTTAAGCAGATAGAAAATCATATTGTTGCTGAGGCTCCAAACCTAGGCATTTCGACTAACTGGGGGCTTAAGCTTCTCTATAGATTTTTGCAGACTCGTCCCGGTGGAGTGGAAATACTGCGACGTCATTCCCGAGTGCGCTTGATAGAGGTTGAGCCTAGCCCATTCAGTGTTGACACGCTGGTGAAGTATCAGGCTGCGCAGCGTGCAAGAGTTGCTTTTAGTGAGTATCTGACACAACAGGGTAAGCATGGAGTTCAGCCGGATTTTCATGTCCGTATTGCTGAAATTGTTGCTAGCGCGGCGCTTTTTGGCGGCTTGGCTAATGCAGTTAGACTCAAGGCCCTAGGTGAGGTGGTGTACGGCAGCACCTACCGACTGGATGGGCAGGAATTTGTGGATTTGCCTCTTGGGCAAGAGGCTGTTTTCAGGTGGTTTCCTGATCAGGTATCGCAGCGGCTAATCCACGGGCTTTTCAGGATTTCTGAGCCTAGTCTTGTAATCAGCAAGACCGCTCTGGAGCGAGCTGTCAAATCCCTCGTTGCTAGCGTTGCTGAGTCTTCTTTCAGGTGCCCGTTTGAGTGGTTGGCTAAAATATCCCAGGCTGCTGCTGTGCTTGAGATACCAGGGTTTGTTGCTTCTTGCCTTCGCGGTGATGTTCCGGCGGTATCGCTCCCGCTGCCTCAGTGGGTTCGAGTGCTGACAGGACGGCAGCTGATACCTGCCGATGACATCTCAATGGTGAGTAATCCCCACCTGGATATCTGGACGCCATCAGTCAACCGGGAGCATAAACAGCGGCACACTGAGGGTCAGTGGCGCGCATTTCTGTCTGAGCTCCGCCGCTTTGTTTCCATGGCTCGAGATGCAGAACGCGCTGGCAATCTGTCCACGAGGAAGCGATCCAAAGCTAGGCTATCAGCCCTTCTGCAGAAGGCCTGCACAGACTCCGGTTGGGCGGCGATGCCTGTCATGCTGGCAGCCTGGGCGGTACATCTATGTCAGCACGGCACTCGAAACAAGCGAGATCTGGCTTTCGCCACAGTTGAAAAATACACCGCTCTTGTTTCCTCGCGACTTCTGCCAGTGAGTACAGGTCTGGATGTGGGTGGTCTGGATGAGGTGGCTTACGAGGAACTATACCTGCGTGCTGTTGAGCGAGAAAAGCCAGAGAGGAGATTCGAGCTTGCCTGCCGCTTACGGGAGTTCCATACGTTTTTGCGAGAGGCGTATCTCCTTGAAGACCTTGACTGGTCGGCTGTCATGTCAGCTGCTGGAGGTTACGCGCAGCAAGGGTTTGCAGATGCTAATTTCGTCACATCTGCAGAGTATCGGCGTGCACTGGCGGTAATAACTTCTGAGGCATCACTTGGAGATCGCCGGAGATGGCAGTATGCCGGTCTACTTATTTTCGGCTTCCGCTTTGGCCTGCGTTTTGGCGAGGTGCTTAGGCTGGCATATAGCGATGTGCAGCGTGATGAGACGTGTATGTATGTATGGATCCATAACGCGGTGTATGGCGAGGTAAAGTCACCGTCGGGTGTCAGAATCTTCGTGCTGTTAGAGAGGCTGGATCTACTGGAAAAGCAGGTGCTGGATCGATTACTGGCAGCAGGCGAAGCCGATTTTAGTGAAAACTCTAATGCGATGCTCATGGCTGAACGTCCAGGTTCGCAAGATCTGCTAGATCGCACGGTAGCCGGCCGTATTTTGAACGAGCTGCTGCGTCGAGTAACGGGTGATCGACGCACTCGATTTCATCATCTGCGCCATGGCTGGGTGACACGTACTGTGGCAGCGCAGGCCTTGATGCCAATTCCGGGTTTTTCTGAACAGTCGTTGGACAGCGCCGAGTCCGAATTTTTTGGCGATGATGTGGCATTCCCCTTAAGAAGTATTGCGGTTGCTGCAGGTCACGCTTCTGAACGCACCACCTTGGGTAGTTACACTCATTGTGTGGATCAGCTGGCAACTCTTCATTTTATGGCGCCAAAACTATCGGACCACGCCAGAGCCTACGCTGAACAGGTTGCGAGCGCGACTATACGCACACGTCGACGAACTTCGCGTAGGTCATCTGAGGGGCGATTACCTCCGATACCAGAGCCGAAAATTTCAACACGATTGCCTCAGGATGTGACGATATCTGACCTGCTTGGATCGTTATCTGGCACGCTCCGGCCAGGCTTGACGGATGTCGACATGCTTCTACGACGATTCGGCAACAGCGGTAAATCTATCGAAATCGTAGCTGAAAGCCTAGGACTCGATAGGCTTGCCTCTCGCAGTATCCTAAGGAGAGCTCAGTTAGTAGAGCTGAAAACAGGCTACGACGGTTACAGACTGGCGAAGCGATCAGAAGATCCTCTGGCGTTAGCATCGAGCAGTCAGCAGGTTGATCAATATCGGCGTGAGACGGATGCGCTAAGTATTCGACTGACGGAAATTGAAGAAAAGTTTTCAGCGATGACGGCTTCAGAGAAGGCCGTACTTCTCGATGCACTGGCCATATGGGTTGAAACGGCCAATGTCGGGCACTGGAGCTGTGATGTGCAGCAAGAAGAGCAGCTTAGGGCAGTCGAATATTTGTCTAGATTTATGGGCGCGGAAATAGTTGCGATCCTCTCCATGAAAACAAATACCGAGGCGGTTCATATAATGCTGAAGAGATATAGTATTAGCTGGGCTGTCAGGAGCACCTCAAAGTTCAGTGGTATATGTCTGAAAATCTCCAATCTCGACGGTCCAAACAGAAAACTTTGGCGAGCGTTACTGGTGATGGCTGCAACATTGGAGTTGGATAACTAATGTGTTATTTGGAATCAATAATCAATGCAGATTCATTGCGGCAAATTTTCGCAGGTCCTTCTGGTTTATGCCTCAATGCGGACTAGATCCTTTTTAGGATTTGTAAAGTTCTGCATCGAAGTTCATTGACTAGTTTTGAGTTTTGGATAATTTTTAATCTTGTATTTTAAGCTGCTGCTGGGGACATTCTATAGTAGCTACAATTCGTATTAGCGTGTAACCGGAAGCTTTTTTTACGCCGTTATAAAATTTATAGTTTATAGAAATCTGTAAGCTAAGGGTTATAAATTCGAGTTGTGCGTGTAGTAACTTTGTGCGATGTTCGGGTGAGAAAGTGATTTTTTTGAGTTTGTTGTCGGATTTTACTAGTGTAGACCGTGAGTGGTCGCACACATGCAGAATTTCGGCCGCGAGTGTCTCCTCGGCCTCGTCCCTAAGGCGGCCGCTTATGCCACGCGGTGGTGTGATGGCCGGTGAGTCAGCCATCCCTAGATCCGCTCCGGGCTGAGCACCTGCTGGGAGGCACTCACGTAAAATCTGTGCCAGCTCTGCTACAGGTGCGCGCGCGTAAATGGTCATGCCGGTGCTGTCGGCGGGGTTTCCAGCGTTGATCGCAATTTCAGCTGCCGGTGCAGTGGACGCTGCGATGAGGTTAAGTGCCTCACATGCCTCAGTGAAAAGTGCAGTAACGGTTTTCCGGATCTCGGGGATGAGCTCCAGTTGTTGTTGTTCCAAATTTGCGCGCACGATCAGGTTCACACTAGTGTCGTCAGCACATTCAACCGGTTCTAACTGTACGAGATCGCCAAAAATCGGTTGTGCCCTAGCAATAAGTGTCGCTAGCATTTGCTGTGACCTCCGAATTTCTTTATCCACTAGAGGCCACTCGATATGGTTGCCATTACGATAAGCCGTGGATATCGGCAGGCGATAAATTTCAATACTCGGAGATTCACTCATCTGTATACCTAACAGCAAATTTGGGTATTCTTTAGTTATCTGGTTACACGGGAAGGTATAACTAAGCTGCGCTATTTTCAACAGGAAAGAGAGTGAAAAAATCAAAATAAGAAAGTTTTTTTGGCGTTTTTACGGTATAATGATACGATATAATAATCCTAAGACTAATCTGTTGTTTTTGGTCATATTGTGGCGCGATATTGCTAGCTCATGAAGTTATGTTATTCAGTTTCAAGTCGTAATTCTTCAGTCTCTTAATGTTGTTTATTATGCAGTAATCTGCCACTGCCAATTGCTGCGCACACTCAAGCTGAAACGGTTCAGCCACTTATTGGTGACGATGTTGCCAAACATCGGCTCTACCACCTACATTCGGTTTCTGTAGATAGCCTTACCTCTGGAACTGTCGACCCGATGTTTCATTCTGTCGGTATAGCTCGGCGCGAGGTGGTCCGCCAAACGGAGGCTTACTTGCTAACCCGCGCCGTTGCGGCGTTCTGCAGCGTGCGGGTTTGCATACATGATTCGCGCTTGGGGCAGTAGCCCTTCGAAGTAGGCAACTCGTGCGCTTTTGTCGTTGGTGCGCACACTCGGGTGGCTGAGCTTCTGGGCTGCCGGGCATATGCAGGTCATGTGGACCGGATCAAAGTCGAAGGCACTGGCCGGTATGGGCACTGTCGGTAAAACGTGATGTCTTCATGCAGAATCTCCATGCAAGTAGCTTACGGAAAACTCTACTTCTGATCACCGCTGTTTTTCGGGGAGATTACCGGACAGCACTACGGGCTAACACAATTCACAACTCAACTCTGATCTTGATCATTAATTGCGCCCTAAACGGGATAGCAGTCCACAATCGTTAGGACGTTCAAACCCAGAACTGCCCTCTAGGTATGTCGTAATCAGCCGTCCAACAGACGAGACGACATCTTTATCGGCACTGATGAATCCGATGGGGAGGCTGACAGGGTAAGAATCAGGCAATGAGACGTGATAAACGACAACCACAAACTCGCCTTCGAAGTGCATTACCTCGACATTCCCGCCAAGGAAGCCCTCAATCATCGCATGAATCTTATCGGTGTTAGGGTCGAACTCCCATTTCCACTGGCGGGCAGTCTTCTGGTCATCTGCTCCGGAGACAGGCAAATAGATAGTCGGCGAATAGAGCCTCTTCTTTTTCGTGCTTGCCATGCTGAGAATCTCGCTGACTCTTACCTGGAGATTACTGCTCTTGCCCCAATATGGGTCGCTAGGTGCAAGCCAACGAAAAGGAGTTTGCCCAACGTCCGTCTTTCTTTCTCTCCTCGCCTTGATGAGAGGAGCCAAGTGTTTCTGGAGCAACTCCCAATTTGCCGATGAGTAAATTGGTCCAATAAAGGTTTTTCTCTTCTTCTGACTGTTGGATTCCAGCTTCGCCAAATCTTCGAAGAATTGCAGGCTGACGGAACTGCCCTTCGAGTCGAAGAGCTTCAACGTCTCGCCGTCCCCAATATCGATCATTGCTCTCGCAATCTCGCCAAAATTGCTGGGTCTTGCCAAGCGGTCAAGTTCCAGCGAGATTCGCTCATGCACGTAGTCTGAACTTTTCAGCTGCTCGAAATCCTCCCGCTCGACGCTTCTGCCATCCTCGTCAACCTTGAACTGAACCGGCAGTCTGACGGGCATCTGCTTAACCTTGAGCACTGAATTGACGGTGTAAACATTAGGTGAATCCTTTTCATCCTGAGTCAGCGACTTGGACAGAAAACCCTTCTGCAAGATTTCATGGAACTGACGCTGGAAATGCTTTTCCACCTGCGTCTCGCTACAAGATGCGTTCTCGTCGTCGACCTTGATTGAAAGACCAGCTTTCCATTTTTCTGACGTATTGTCTTTACCAAGGCATGAAAAGGTTGCGAGATCAAAAGACAAGTAAACCGCGCTGTCTCGAAGCAGCGACAAACGCGGAACCTCACCGAGCTCAGTGAAGTAACCTCTGGATTTCTCCGTTAGCGTCAGACGGCCATTTTCGGACAACATTAGTTCGCCGCGTTCAACGAGGTCACCAATTGCCTCTTGAACTTCCTTGCGTGAAAAGCCGAAGAAGGTCGCCACCTGCGACATTGACATCGGCGCAAGGTGGATCAGACGAAGAACGAATTCCCGAACGAAAGGCAGCCCTTTTTGGGTGATATACGAGAAGTTGATGTTGAAGCGTTGCGCTGGCAACAGGAAGTCAATCTCGTGATAAATCGTAGTGTTTTGCAATGTTGTCACCTTAGCTGCTCTTCTTCGTGGACATGAACTTGTAGCCTGCGTCTTCGCCCATATCACTCATGAAGGAAACAACCTGTCCGAGAGGCTTGTCCTTGTTGTGGTTCGTCCACATCTCTGCGTTGCCGATGATTAGCAGCCGATCCATTGCTCTGGACATCGCGACGTTTATTCGATTGGGGGTGCGCAGGAAGCCTGGACTCTTCTGTTTGTCGGAACGCGTCAAACTGAGGATGATGATTCGGTTTTCCTTGCCCTGGTAGCTATCGACAGTGTCGATTTTCACCAATGCCTTGAACCCGTCGTTCCAAATCCTCTGGTTGAATTTCTGCCGAATCAACCGCTTTTGTTCGGCATACATGCAGATGATACCGATCAGCGCATCATCTTTGTCCTTGAGGTTGGAAAGGTCGGTCAGAAATTGACCACTCTCTGAAATTTGTTTGAGAAGGTCGATGACCTGCTCTGCCTCGCAACGGTTATAAATACTGACGCCACGGTCGCTCTGGTGATTGGCATGTTCGCCAAGCAATGAGGTGTCGAGCCAAGTCACGGGGGAACGAAGCTGGCGAGGAGCACCCTTATAGATGTCGGGAATAGCTCGATCTCCATTGTTCAGCTTGCCGTTATAGAAGGTCTTGGAAACCAGATTCCCGATGGGCGGAGCCATCCGATACTGAGTGAGCAGCGTAGCGCTCGTTCGCTTCCCATATTCCGAATTGAAAGCCCGCGCAAAATCGCTTCGCAATACTTCATCAAGCTCGGTGTGCTTGTCATTGATTCCAAGTCGGCGAGCCAGAGCGGCTTTGTGTGCGTCTGAGTACAGGGGTGGCAACTGCAAATGATCGCCGACCAGAAGAACGCGTTTCGCCGATTGCATAGCAATCGCCAGTTCGCTGGATATTGAACGAGCCGCCTCATCAATGATTACGAAGTCATAGATGTTGTCGTGAATCCCGATATGCCCTTGCCCAATACCGACGCAGGTGCCGGTAACCAGTTGTCTCGACCGCGCATAGAACTCGTCGCAATTGATCCTCTCTGCCGACAGGGCGTCCTGGATGTCTCGGGATATCCTAGCCAATGCCCGAACCCTTTTGGCTTCATTTGGCCGAACACCATACTCGGAACAGAGATTGGACAGCAGGATCGACTTCGCTTCCGAAACCTTGCTTTCCCGTGAAAGAGCAATGCCACAGTCGGCAAGCTTGGTGCGGATAGTCTCATCCAGTTCAACCACGATCGGTTTGAGGGCTTTGATATCCTCCTCATCGTCAACGTTATCAAAGTTCTTGAGCAGGGATTCGAGATGGTCCATCTGCTTGAACAGTTTCAACTCCGCTTCGACGACCTTGGAGATGAATTCAGCATCGAGACCCAGCGCATCCGATAGAGCAGCGACACGGTAGCGATATTCGGCGTTGAACAATTCGCGCTTTTCTGCGGTGATGGCATGGGAGTAGACGTCTTTCAGACCATGAGAAACTGCCCCTTCACGGTTGCTGAACCTGACGACTTCGAGCGAAGTCCCCAACCTCCCGCAGTGCTTCCTTATCCGCTCTGCAGCCGTGTTCACCGCTTCGTGAGATTGGCTGACCAGCAGGATTCTTCGTACATCCAACTTCTCGACGAGAAAGTGGACGAATGCAGCGATGAATTCCGTCTTCCCTGTTCCTGGCGGTCCTTGCAAAAGCGATAGAGGTCCGTAGTTAAGCAGCTTGGTAAATGCCTCACGCTGTTGTTCGTTGAGGCTAATCTTGTTTCCATGCAGGTCTTCGCGGTCGTATCTTGCGAAGTCCTCATCAGTGACCGAAATGTTGTATGGCGTTGCATCTTTGTTGCATGCGGGGTCGAACAAATCGAGCAGATCAGGCAAGACCCCTTCCCTATCAAGCAGCCTTTCAAGCGCAGCCTTACGTTTGCGGTATGAAGCCCTGTCTTGTTTCGTCCTGAAGAAGACAGAGTCGCCATCTTTCAAACCTTTGGCAGAAAATCTGACTTTATTGAGTCGAACCTCGTTTAAAGCAGACTTTTTTAGTGAGACTTGGCCGATGACTTTCTCCGCACCATCCTGGTCAATGAGAAGTGCCTCGACCTCATCCGTGCTCGCGAAAGTGCCAAGTGGATCAATGTCTGCCTCGTAAGGAAGAATCAGTTCAGAATCGGCGTCTGATGGTGTCATCGAAGTACCATTCAACTCTATATTCGGGCTTGACTCGGTCTCTGTGTCGAGGATTGCCCGCCAAAGTGCCTGTGTCGAAATATCGAACGAAATAGCCGAACGGTCATCCTCAACGGAAGCTGCTGGCCTTTCGAATATATCCTTGAGTTGTTGACTCAACCCCGACTCATCAATTTCTGGCGGAACCGTCTGAAGCATCTCGATGGCACGATGAAATACGTCATCATCGCGAAGGTGTTCAGACAAGCCGAAAAGTTGAGCAGGTCGGCCTGGCTTGATGCGAATTGCCGTGCTGATTTCAAATTGGCTTTCTTCTGCCACCCTGAAATTGACATCAGATCTGATTCGAGGGGGTAACCCTCCGGTAAAGCACTTCTGTTCCTTGTCGTAGAAGGCGACGAATGATCCACCAATGCCGGAAAACGTCACCGAATAATCGCTCTTTCCTTGCTTGGGGGCCTCTACCTTGACGTACAGATGCCCGTTGTCGGGAAATATCGTCATCTGCTCATTAGTATTACTCAGTGTTATTTCGATAAATTGCTGCTCTTGCACTTCGGCTGCGGTCGTTAGCGCCTTTCTGAACCGTCCCAAATCCTTGAAGCCGAACTCTATATCGTTCAGTTCAGACTGAATCGCATAAGAGACTCTCGGATAGTCTTTGGACTCCTCTCCCCACTCCAAGCCGAGCAATTCGCAAGACATTCGAAGCACAGCAAAGATATCCCGCTGTTCGGAGGAGCTTCCCTCGATGTTCTCTGGGCTATATCGATGGTTCTTGGCTTCGGCAGTGTTGTGGGAAAAGTCCGGAATATCTATCAGGTACACATTCCCGTTTTGCTTATCCAGCATCACGTTGCTGGGATGTAGGTCGCCGTGAGAAATCCCGAGGCTATGAAGATGCTCAACTGCATCGATCAGCTTTTCGATGACGCCTAACTTTTCTGAGTCGTCAATTGCAGCATCAGCCCACGTGGTCCCATCAACTAGATCGGTCACCAGATACATGCTCCCGGCCCTTGCCGCGAGTCCATATTCATGAATACGTGGTAAGTAAATTGGATTTACTGCTGCCAGTTTGTCCAGGCGCTTCAAAAAAGTAAGTATGCGAAAATTGCTAACCGGATCTTCTCCTTTGGCGCCGACATTAAACCAAGCCTTAACGAGCCTCCCCTCTGAGGCGTAGACCTCTTTATCATCGGTAGAAACCAGAAACTCGCCCTGGTCTGGAAACTGCCGAGTGTGATTTATGGGGTGACGATAGGCTTCCAGTTCGGAATCGTCGAAAGTCGGTATCGATTCGCCCTGCGGTTCAGCACGCTTCAAGGCATCGAAGAATACCGATGCATCCTTAAATTTTCCTGTCACCGCTTCAAGAAGAACTCCTGCATACCATTCACTGCTTGAAAGCATCTCGTTCTGAATGTTCTCTAGGCTCTTCGGAGACATTCTTTGAGCAGTCAGCAGATGCCACGACACGAGCCCAAGCGCATGAACGTCCTCATGGAATGGGGTCGATGGCGAGCCATCAAGCATCTCCTTTACCGCTACAGACCCTACCGAAAGTCTGCTCCGATAATCGCCAACCGTTCCAATTGGTTGGTGGTAAGCGGAGATGAGGTTGGAGAGAGCAATTTCCTTCGATGGTGACAACCACAGACTATGATCTGCAATGTCTCGGTGGGCAATCTTGATCTCATGTAGGTCACCAAATTTTGCGAGGAGCAGCTTCGTGAGGATCAGTCTGTCGGCCTGGTTAAATGACTGACCGTATTTGCCCACAAACTCGTTGAACCTCACATGCCCAGGAGGAAGTTCATAAACCTCGCTGTATTGAGATGTAACCTCATCCTTTTCGAAGCTTGTCAGCGAGCGAAGGCAGTGGTTATACAGGTCGCGATTCTGGTGGTTTATGAACTGCAATACCTCCCGCTCACGGGATACGATCTCAGCCCTACCTTGTGAGGTTATAGCCTTGTTGCCATGAAGTTTCTTGAAGTTCCAGACCCGCAGCAGAGCCTCGGCACTCTTCGAGATTTCCGAACTTGCCAGATACTCCTTGTAAACAGAACTCGGATGCTCGAAGATTTCTTCTACCGCTGTGTACCCTCCGATTTTCAGTGCCTTCGGTGCTGTATTTCCCTTCAGAAATAGCTCATCAAAGACCGGAATGTCTTGATTCAAGACCTGTGAGTCCGGATGCGGGCGGAAGTAATCGTTGAACTTAACTTTGTCCGCAAAACGCAAGAAGTCCTTCAGGGATATCGTGTGTTGAAGGTCGACTTCCGATAGCTGACTAAAATCAGCATTTCCAGTCATAACAACGAAGAAATAGACTCGCGGCAGGTAATTCTTGTTGGTGAAGCGTGATGAAAGCCGTTTGAGCTTGTTATCCAGCAAGAACTTTTTATTTCTCGTGATGCTGACGGGCGAACGCCCCATGTTCTTGTCGCCCTTGAACCAGATATCCCCATTAGTCGTTACGGGTTCATGGTTCCAATCTTTCAATTCGATAATGATGACATTGCAATGAGTGACGATAACTAAATCAAACTCACCTTCTTTGCCTTTGGAGTCAACGAACCTGAACCCTGCATACCCTTTCCAGGGATGACTTTGCGTGCGTCCGAGCTGGTTTTGGAGCTGCTCCCTCAGGGAGTTACCTCCACTTTGGAGCTTGCTGGTATGTAGAGTATCCGCGAACGCTGCCTTGATCTTGTTGATTGCCTCAATCTCTTGTTCTTGTAGCCCGCCGTCCCAAATTTCGATGTCCAAGGTGCTTCCTTTTATCTCTTTACCGAATTAATCGATCTACCGAAGGGATTTTACATGCCAAACGCTTGCGAGGTACCCCCCGCTTTTGAGTATCCAGAAGCTATATGGCCTCGGGTTAATCAGGTGCCATTGCAGAGACTGGTGATTCGGCGATAGGTTTCGACAAAGTCCTCCATGCTGCCTTGTGCAATAACATCAAGTGGCGCACGTCCATCAAAGAACGGATTGACCTTGGGTCGCGCCATAAAACCATAGACGTTTGCCGGGTTTTCAAAAAGCGTGCGCATGGCGGCGTGGAGGTTCAGCACGATACTGATGCGCTCAAGTTGTTCGCCGTCCAGTTTTGCTGGGGCATTTCCGGCGTTGGCTTGATCCAGAGCGTGCTGTGAAATGCCTAGTATTTTCTGAATCTGCCTATTGCTGGCTTTCTAGCCTGTGAGGATAGCGATTGAATCGCCCCCAGCTTACTAGCCGAGTCTAAAGGTTCCTTCTGGCCGAAAGCTGCCACCCAGCACCTTCAACTGCAGGATCGCATGATAGGGGTGTTCTGTGAGGCTGCGGGTATTGTAGTGGCTTGCACCAAGCCCTATTGACGGATCAATATTAGGCAAAGCGGTCTTCTTGAATGCTTGTTTATTGGCAATCTGACTAAAGGCAAGGCTAATGCCAATGCAGGAAAGCAATTCGCCAATTCTCGTGGTTGACCTCGAAGCGACCTGCTGGGCTGCAGGTACGCCAGAGGGCGCGGCGCAAAGCATTCAAAGCATGGAAATCATCGAGATTGGCTGTGTGCTGACCAATCGGCTTGGCACTGTTCTGGATACGCGCTCGTTCATCGTGCGGCCTGAACGGCAGCCGATTCTCAGCGCGTTCTGCATCGCACTGACACAAATCACGCAAGCCATGGTGGATAACGCGCCACCCCTCAAGGAGGCTATTGATCAAATGAACGCCTGGCTTGAAAGTACGGAAACGGTTGCCATTTGGGGCAGCTGGGGTAACTACGATCTTAACCAGCTGACAGCACAATGCGCCCTCAACAGTGCCGGTTCACAACTGCTGAGCCTGCCGCACCTGAACTTGAAGAAGCTCTGGCGACGTACCACCAGGCAGCGCAAGAAAACCAGCCTTGCCCATGCACTGGCTCATCATGAGCTGGAATTTGACGGCCAGCCCCACCGCGGGGTTGATGACGCCAGGAATATCGCACGCTTACTGCCATTTCTGGACTGGTCGCTACTGGATGAACTACTCAGCCAGCCGACCGATACTGCAACTCACAATACACCACAGACAAGCCGATGAAACTCGTTTGTATCTCCGACACACATAGCATGCATCGCAGCATCCAGCACATTCCAGATGGCGATGTGCTGATCCACGCTGGTGACAGCCTGGGGCAGGGCACGCTGGATAATGTTGAGGAGCTCAATGACTGGCTGGGTACACTGACCCACAGGTACAAGATTGTCATCGCCGGCAACCACGACTGGGCATTCCAGGACAGCCCGGAGCAGGCACGCGAGGCGCTCAGTCACGCGATTTACCTTGAGGACAGTGGCGTTGAAATTGAAGGCATTCGTTTCTGGGGCTCGCCCTGGACTCCCACCTTCTGGAACTGGGCATTCATGCTGGACCCGGGCCAGCCGCTGTACGATGCCTGGTCGCGCATCCCTGACAACACGGATGTGCTGATCACCCACGGCCCGCCGAGGGGGATCGGAGATGAGGTTGTGCTGGGGTTGGGGCCCAGAAATGTTGGGTGTACTGAGCTGTTGCAGCGTATTGACAGGCTGCCCCTCAAAGCTCATATCTTTGGGCATATTCATGAAGGGTACGGCAGCTACCAGCGCGGACCGCTCACCCTGGTTAATGCCAGCACCTGTGACGAGCAATACCAGCCGATTAACCCACCGATAGTGCTGGATCTGGCTAGTCCTTTCTAGGCTCACGGTAGTGGTTCCGACGGCTCTGCTGCTAATCAATGCCGGTTACCGGAAAAAGGGCTTACCGTTCAGACAAGCCCATCAGCGGAGCGAGGCAAGGGTGTGCATGACATTCACAGCTCGGACGAAGTATTTATGGTAGGAGGACTCATGCTGTTGTTCCTGGACTATGACGGGGTGCTGCACCCTGACGAGGTCTACCTGAAGCGCGGGCGTCCGGTGCTGCGTGGACCGGGTGAGCTTTTCATGTGGGTACCACACTTGCTGTCAGCGATTGAGGGCGCTGATGTGCGGATTGTCCTGTCAACGAGTTGGGCGCGTCATCTCGGATTCAGGCGTGCCTGCAATGCTTTGCCGGAAAGCTTAAGAGGTTTGGTGGTTGGCGCCACCTGGCACTCAAAAATGAAAATCGGCGAGTCCGGAGCAGCAACGCTTTGGGATCTACAGACACGCTACGAGCAGATTCAGGCCTATCTGGCCCGAATGAACTCACCCTGTGACTGGCTGGCCATCGATGATGATGCCCGAGGCTGGCCCGACGAGAAGCTGCCTCAACTGATTCATGCTGATCCCGCACTGGGTTTGTCCTGCGAACAGACAGCACAACGGCTGCGAGAGCGGCTTTTGCACGGCTGTTGAGTCTGGACGGTTTTCCGTATGGCTGAGGGTTGCTGTGGCGTGGTTTCACTCAGTCCTTGAAATAGTTGTCACGTTCAACCAGACCGAACGGTGCGTCAGCTTTGATCGTCTGATCGGATACTTCGTCGAACAAATGCTCAACCATCCGCTGACGTCGCAGTCCCGACAGGGTGCTGAAAAAGCAGCCCTCGCACAGGTGCACCTCATACCGTTCACCATCATGCTGCGAACCATAGCCCCAGTGGGCTGACAGCACACCAAACTGCGCAGGCGTACCAGGTTTTGTGGTGGATGTGCCGCATACATCACAGAGCACATCGGTAGTGACCGGAACGTTTTGTGTCTCGCTGATTTTCATGGGGTCTCTCCTGTGCGTTACTTTGTCAGCAATGATGCGCATGGCAGGCTGCTGCTTTTGGCGAGCCAGCGCGTATTTGAGGTTTGGTTTCCAATAAATCAGTTCACGGACTAAGGGGCCTTCAGTGACCATCGACTGCAGCACCCTTGAGAAAACTTTCAACTATGTGGCTTTTCTCACAGCAGCCGCGGGTATTGCGTTTATGCTGCTAATGGAACCGACAAGCCTCGGAGTTGCAATGGCAGTATTCTTGCCCTTGTTATTGGGGCTCGCGACTTATCGCATTCACGTACTTGTCGTGAAGCAAGCTGCGGTGCCGTTGTCATGGACACCTCACCAAGTGCCATTGCTAAGGCTTTCGATGCGCCGATGCGTTTCGACAAGGTCCTGCAGGCGGCCCTAAGCAATAACTGCATATTCCGGCCCATCGTGACCGCCCATTCCGTTTGAACGTG
>CERN01056335.1_pt1 | contig 89483 bp, 79 predicted proteins | sample 530761 | NCBI WGS metagenome assembly CERN01 (sample SAMEA2620947, study PRJEB7988) | marine metagenome | isolation source: saline water (ENVO:00002010), including | reverse complement strand
TCGCTGGCTACCTGTAGTAGGTCATGCCCGAAAAGCGGGCAGGCTCTCGCCAGGCTCCTAAACCACAAAACCCCCGTAGCGCATGCTGCGGGGGTTTTGCTTTTGGGGCGGGATGATTTACTGTCGTTCTTCCCTGTCCAACCTGACGTTCTGGGCCACTCCAGCCGTGCGAAAACTTATCTGCGCAATCCTGCTGGCTCTTGCGCTGGCCGACACCGGAGTTTCCGCGGAGGCCATCTCCGAAGGCCAGGACAAGGCGGGCTGGGTTTTCCTGGTGCAGGAAGTGGCGCGTTCGGAGCCCGCTATCCAGAGGGTATTCGCCACCGTGGTACTGCTTCAGCTCGCCGAAGTGCACCTGGGCGAGGCTGGCCTCGCCCGGCGACAGGCGAGTGCCGAAACGACGGATGCCAGGGAGAGGAAACGCCTCTTCGGCTGGGCTGTAGTTGTGGAGGGCGAGGCCCAGCGCTATCTGCGGTTGCACGATGCGGCCCAAACAGGCGCCCCTGTGCGGGTGATGCCGGCTGCAGAGACTGGCAGGCAGCCTCTGCTTTCGGTAGGAGGCAGAGTCGTTATTCTCAGCCACCTGCGTCCTTCCCAACAAGCGGAGCTGGAAGCCTTTATCGTGGCGGATTTTTGCAGACAGGTGGATTGTCTGTCGCTGGGTGGCGGGCCGCGTGCTGGTCCGCAGCTTGCGCCTCCGCATTGACAGCTGTTACCAGTCTCCCTAGAGTCTCGCGCTTGCGCTGACAAACGACCGGGAATGATTATGCAGGAAGGGCTTGATACCACGGCTGCCGCCGACAATAGCAGTGAATTGTGGGCCATGGCCCCCTGCGATACGACCGTGATCCCCGGTGGTGTGGTGCTGACCTCGAGACGCGATGAGTCCCGCGTCGTGGTCATGCAGGAAGTCGCCGTCGCGCTGCAGCAATGTAATGAGTTCAGGACATTGTCTGAGCATGCTGGCTACCTCGTTCAGCGTTTTCCCCAGTTGCAGGGGAATCGCGACGACGCCATGAGGGTGCTCAACCTGGTTCGGGAAGCCGGCCTCATGGTGTCCGCGAACGCGCTCTGCTCGCGCGTGAACGATGATGCTTCGGAATCCGCTCCACACCACGATCGGACTGTCACCTGTGTATTGACCTGCGATCGACCGGAGGCGCTGGGCCGCCTGCTGGATTCGATGTTGCGAAACACCCGGCTGTCCAGACAAAAACGCATACTCCTGATCGACGATTCCCGTGACCCGGCGAACGTCTCTCGAAATGCGGAGCTGGTCGCGGACTTCAGTCGTGTCAGCCCGGTTAACATGGAGCATATTGATCCCCCCCGCCAGGCGGCATTGGTTGCCGAGCTCAAGTCGGTACTGCCACAGCAGGCCGGCGCCATTGACTGGCTGTTCAGTCGCGAGTCCTGGCCGGGCCTGCCGACCTATGGCCGCGCGCGGAACTTTGCGCTGCTTTGCACGGTTGGCGAGCGTTGCCTGATGCTGGATGATGACATTCTGTGCAAGGCTTACCCAGCATTGCACGCCAGCACGACTCTGCCTTTCAATGCGCCGCGAGAAGCCCATTGTTTTGCCGGGCAGTCCGACTGGTTATCCCGTTTAACGCCCTTGGATGCGGACGCTCTGGTAGAACAGGGACGCTGCCTGGGCCTGACGCTCGGGGGCGCCCTCCGCGCGCTGGGGCAGGACGGACTGCAGCCCGCACATTGCCATGGCGTACAGGAACAGTTCCTGGCAAAGCTGGCGGGGCAGTCACGCATCCTGGTCACTCAGTGCGGCACCCTCGGTGACCCGGGGACTGTCAACAACCTGTGGCTCGCCCAGTTGCCAGAGGAATCGTTGCGGCGTATCGGTGAGATCTTTGGACCCTATACCGACCTCGCGCAGCTTTTCGCATCGCGGGAGTTCTGGCTGGGCCACGGGGCGCCGACGCTTCTGCGTCGCGCCAATATGTCGCAGATGACGGGCGTGGACAACCGCGCACTGTTGCCGCCCTACTTGCCGGTGCTCCGGGGTGAGGACCGCCTTTTCGGTACCATGGTCGCCTGCCTGCACCCCACATCCGCTGTGCTGGATTACGACTGGGCCGTGCCGCATCTTCCCGTGCCACCGCGCAGCGGAAACCCCGACGGCGACATCGACGTCCCCCACGGTGGCCTGTCGATGGTAGACAACCTCCTCGCGCAGCTGATGCCGGAGGATACCGGGGTCACGACCGCCGTCAGGTTGTCCATCATTGCCGACGGTCTGCAGGGTTTTGCCGAACTCAGCGATAGTGCTTTGCAGAGCCATTATGCGCGCTGGTTGTCACAGTCTCAGGGTAGCCAGCTGGCATCCCTCGCCACTCGCCTGAATCAGCCGGTGATCGACAACGAGCAGTGGAGCCAGTGGTTGCGGCGGAACCTCGAGCACACGTCGAAGGCGCTCCAGGAGCCGCCGCGGCTGACTGATCTTCCCGATGTTCCGCGGGGCATGCCCCAGGGAGATCTGCTGGGCCACCTGCGCAATGGCTTCGCCGGGATGGGCGCGGCCCTGCGCGCCTGGCCCGCGATTCGCGAGGCAGCTGGCCAGTTGGGTGCGGACGGGTGAGGACCTCCCCTGGTATCGTTTTTGCACGCTATGTTTTAGGATAGCGGCTCGGGTGATGCGGATGTCTTGATGATCGAAGTGATAAAAATATCCACGGCTGATCTGGAGCTGGGGATGTATGTATCGGGACTGGATCGTCCCTGGCTGGAGACGCCCTTCCTGCTACAGGGCTTTCGTGTCGCCTCGGAAGACGATTTGAAAACCCTGCAGCGCTACTGTCAGTATGTCTATGTCGACATCGAGAAAAGCCAGCAGCAGGAGCATGTGCTGCAGCGCAAGCAGCGCATCCAGAGGCCCCGTCTTTCCCGGCAGGCACTGTTCCCCACACGCAAGCTGACCTCCTACCAGGACTCCTCGGATTGGGCGGAAGAATATCCCCGGGCCGAAAGCGCCGTGAAGCAGCTCTCCCAGGGGGTGGAGGAAATTTTCCAGCATGCCCGGGATGGCGCAGCGGTCGATGTTGTGCGGGTGAAACGGTCGGTCGAACCCATGATCGACAGCATCTCACGCAATCCGGATGCCTGTATCTGGCTCGCGCGCCTCAAGCAGCAGGACCAGTACACCTACCAACACTCCCTGGGCGCTTCCATCTGGGCCGTGGCCCTGGGCCGCCAGCTTGGCCTCCCGCGGTCCGACCTGCGCTCCCTGGCGATTGGTGGGCTGCTGTTTGATGTGGGCAAGTTGCGCATTGACCCGGAACTCCTGCATACCGACCAGCCCCTGAGCGCCGAGGAGTTTGCGGAAATGCGCGAGCATGTACGCTACGGCATCGAGATGCTTGGCGAAACAGGCTTGATGAATACCGACGTCCTCGACATGGTGGCTCACCATCATGAACGTCACAATGGCTCGGGTTATCCGCAGGGCTTGAAAGGCGATTCCATCCCGGTATTTGCCCGTATTGCCGCGATCGTGGATTGCTACGATGCCATCACCAGCCATCGTAGCTATGCCAGTGCCACCTCGCCGTCGGCGGCGATCAAGATGCTGTACGAGGCCAAGGACATAGATTTCCAGGCGGAGCTGGTGGAGGAGTTCATCCAGGCTGTCGGCATCTACCCCGCAGGCACGCTGGTGGAATTGTCTTCGGGCGAAGTGGCAGTGGTGGTCGCGGAATACCGCACCCGTCGCCTGCGCCCGCGGGTGATGATTATCCTGGACGCGGACAAGCGTCCGGTCACGGGGGTGCATATGGTCGACCTGTTGCGAGAAACCCAGTGTGTGGACGGTTCGTCCCTGGAAATAGTCGCCAGTCTCGAACCGGGCTCCTACGGCATCGACATGAACAGCATTCATTTGCAGTGAGGTCGAGTTGAGCGACTGTCCACCGGTAGCAGCCAGAGCGGACTTTCTCTCCGGGCTGGACTCGGTGGTGGTACAGTCGCGTCAGGACGAGCAACACGCCGCCCTGCTCCTGATCGATCTCAGCAATCTGCGTGGGATCAACCACCGCCATGGCTACGGGATCGGCGACCAGTTGCTGGCGGAGGCCCACGCCCAACTGCTCACGCTCAGCAAATTGCCGGACAACGTCTATCGGGTTTCGGGAAAAACCTTCGCTTTCCTGATGCCAGGGCTGACCAATCCCGCCTTTGTCGCCCTGGCCCTGAACCGCCTGCAGCACAGCCTGGAGGAGGTCCTTTACATTGATGAGGATCTGCTGCCGGTGGAGCTGCGATTTGGCCTGGCCGTCAATCACCACTCCGCAGAGCCTGCGCTGTCGATGCTCGCTCGGGCGGAGGCGACCCTGGCGGAATCCCGGCTGGGCAAACCGCTGCAGGTAGACCAGGCGATTATCCACGAATCGACGCCAGTGACGGATATCGTCCTGGAACAGCGCTTCGCCGAGGCGCTGTACAACAACGATTTCGAGTTGCACTTCCAGCCCAAGATTGCCCTTGGCTCCGGTGAAGTCTACGGTGCCGAGGCATTGATTCGCTGGCATTTGGCCGGGCACGGCTATGTGTCGCCGGAGGAGCTGGTGGGCCTGGCCTTCGCTGCCGGCAAGAGTTACGAACTCACGCGCTGGGTAGTCAACCGGTCGCTGCGCTATCAGCGCGAGTGGCGGGGCGCCATGGAGTTGCCGCTGGCGATCAATGTCCCGGCAGACCTGGTCAGCAGCCCCGATCTGGCCAACATGTTCCAGGGGGCCCTGGCGATCTGGGGTGCCGACCCGGCGATGGTGACGGTGGAGATCACCGAAAGCGCGGTGATCGACGACAAGGAGGGGGGCTTCCACAACCTTGAGCGACTGCGCGAGATGGGGCTGGGTCTTTCCATTGATGATTTCGGCACGGGTTACTCTTCTCTGTCCTACTTCAAGGATATTCCCGCTACCGAGTTGAAAATCGACCGCTCGTTCGTGTCACGAATGCTCGAGGATCATCAGGATCGCGAACTGGTCCGTATTATCATCGAGATTGGCCACCTCTTTGGGCTGCGCGTGGTGGCCGAAGGGGTGGAGGACGAGCAGACTCTCTGCGCCTTGTCGGAGCTGGGCTGTGACGTCGTCCAGGGCTTCTTGCTGGGTCGCCCCATGCCCGAGGAGCAACTGCGGGCATGGTTGGAGGCCCGCTCCCGCTAGCGGCGGGAGGACTTGGCGGACGCGAAGGCTGCCGCCAGAGCGGTGGAGGGGGCGGCTTCGCTCTTGCCGCTTTTCCGGGCCGGCTGTCGCCCTGTCTTGTTGCGCTGTGTTGAAGCCCGCTCGCCGCCGGGCCTGCCCTCCGCGTAATCCGCTGCCGAGTCGCCCAGACGCATGGTCAGCGCGATACGCTTGCGCGGCAGGTCGACGTCCATCACCTTGACCTTGACGATATCCCCGGCCTTGACCACCTCGCGCGGGTCCTTGACGAAACGGTCGGACAGCGCCGAAATGTGTACCAGGCCATCCTGATGGACGCCGATATCCACGAAAGCACCGAAGTTGGTGACATTGGTCACGGTCCCCTCCAGCACCATGTCGGGGCGCAGGTCGGAGACCTTTTCCACGCCATCCTGGAAACTTGCCATGCGGAACTCGGGGCGCGGGTCTCGCCCGGGGCGGTCGAGCTCGGCGATGATGTCGACCACGGTGGGCAAACCCACCCGCTCGTCCGTGTAGTCCTCCGGCCGGAGCTTGCGCAGGAACCCGGTGTCGCCAATTAGGCTGGCGACCTCGCGTTGTTGGCGTTCGGCGATGCGCGCCACTACCGGGTAGGACTCCGGGTGTACCGCGGAGGCATCCAGCGGGTTTTCGCCCGCGCTAATGCGCAGGAAACCGGCTGCCTGTTCAAAGGTCTTGTCGCCGAAACGCGATACCTGGCGCAGCGCCTGGCGGTCGGCAAAACTGCCGTGCTGGTCGCGGTGGCTGACGATATTGCTGGCCAGGCCCTGGTTGAGGCCGGACACCCTGGCCAGTAGCGGCACCGAGGCGGTGTTCACGTCGACGCCCACGGCGTTCACGCAGTCCTCCACCACGGCGTCCAGCTGTCTCGCCAGCTGCACCTGGCTGACATCGTGCTGGTACTGGCCGACACCAATGGACTTGGGCTCGATCTTTACCAGTTCCGCCAGCGGGTCCTGCAGGCGGCGGGCGATGGAGACGGCGCCGCGGATGGTGACATCCAGGTCCGGGAATTCTCGCGCGGCAAACTCCGATGCCGAGTAGATTGAGGCGCCTGCCTCGTTCACCATGACTTTGCGGCAATTCAGCGAGGGGTCGGGCTGCAGCAGATCACCCACAAAACGGTCGGTCTCGCGGCTGGCCGTGCCATTGCCGATGGCGATCAGCTCCACCTGGTGTTTGCGGATAAGTTGCAGCAGCGTTTGCCCGGCCTCCCGGATGCGGTTCTGCGGCGGGTTGGGGAAGATGGCGGCGTGGTCCAGCAACTTCCCGTTGGCATCCACGACGGCGACCTTGACGCCGGTGCGCAGGCCCGGATCGAGGCCAATCGTTGCTTTTGCCCCTGCCGGGGCGGCGAGCAGGAGGTCCTTGAGGTTGGCGGCAAAGACCTTGATGGCCTCCTCTTCCGCCCGCTCGCGCAGCTGGCCGAGCAGATCGGTCTGCAGGTGGGTCAGGAGTTTCACCCGCCAGGTCCAGCGCACACAGTCCGAGAGCCACTTGTCCGCCGGGCGCCCCTCGTCCCGCACCTGCCAGTAGTCGGCGATCATGGCTTCGCAAGGGTGGCTATCGGTGGGTTTTTCTTCCGCGTTCATGACCAGGCTGAGGTGCAGGATGCCCTCGTTGCGGCCGCGGAACATGGCCAGGGCGCGGTGAGAGGGGACACCGGCCAGGGCTTCGTTGTGTTCAAAGTAGTCGCGGAACTTGGCCCCTTCCTGCTCCTTGCCTTCGACCAGGCGGCTGGCGAGCAGGGCTTCGTCCTGAAGGAAGTTCCGCAGCCGCGCCAGCAGGTCGGCATCCTCGGCGAAACGCTCCATCAGGATGTGCCGGGCCCCTTCCAGGGCGGCCTTGCTGTCGCTGACACCCGCATCCGCATTCACATAGCTCTCTGCCTGCTGTTCGGGCTGCAGGGCCGGATTTTCCAGCAGCGCATCCGCGAGGGGCTCGAGTCCGGCTTCGCGGGCGATCTGGGCCTTGGTGCGCCGCTTGGGCTTGTAGGGCAGGTAGAGGTCTTCCAGGCGATTCTTGGTCTCAGCCTCGGTGAGGGCCCGGGAGAGCTCGGGTGTAAGCTTGCCCTGTTCCTCGATGGACTTGATGATCGCCTGACGGCGGTCATCGAGCTCGCGCAGGTAGCGCAGGCGCTCATCCAGCTGGCGCATCTGGGTATCGTCCAGTCCCCCCGTGACTTCCTTGCGGTAGCGGGCGATAAAGGGGACGGTAGCGCCTTCATCCAGCAGGGCGACAGCTGCGGCCACCTGGCGCTCGGCAACCGATAGCTCCTCGGCCAGGCGTTGAGAGAGGGACAGGCTCATGAATCGGGAATCTCGATCGGAAAAATGCGGCGGCCATTATGCGGCAGCCGCTCGCCTTTGTCGAAATGCGGCTCGCCTATACTGAAGCGGAAATGAGGAGGTAAGACGTCATGAAGGTGCTGCATTTGATGCGCCACGCCGATGCTTCGCACCCGGCGCCCGGTACGAGTGACCGCAACCGGGAGCTCGGCCCCCGCGGGCGGCGGGAGGCCCGGGAAGCGGGCGGGCGGCTGATGGAATGGCTCGACCCTCTGCCAGTATCTTGCAGTGCGGCGCTGCGTACCCGTCAGACCCTGGCGGAATTATGTACGGCGTGGCCCGCGCTGGCGGCGGAGCCACATGCCATTGAGGAGGGCCTGTACACGTTTTCCGCCAGTGATTTGATAACCTGGCTGGCTTCGCGCCCGGATGACCGTGACAAGCTCTTCCTGCTCGGACACAACCCCGGCCTGACGGACCTGGTCAATCACCTGGTGCCCGACGCGGGGCTCTCGCACCTGCCCACTGCGGGCTACGTGCAGCTGCACCTGGCGATCGATACCTGGGCGGCCCTCGCCAAGGCCCGGGGGAAAGTTGCCCTGGGCCTGTTCCCCGAATCCCGATAGCGAGGCGCTGGTAGCCGGGGCGCCCGCGGTTTCAGCCGCGCCCGTGGTGCCGGTCGTAGTCGATTTCTGGCCCCACTGGGACGATGCCTGTGCCATTGATGTGGCGATGGGAGGCGTAGTAGTGGGTCTTGATATGCTGGAAGTCGACGGTCTCCGCGATGCCTCGGTGCTGGTATATGTCACGCAGGTAGGCGGGCAGGTGCTGAAAGTCCTCCAGGCGTTGCCGGTTGCATTTGAAATGGCCGTGATAGACCGCGTCAAAGCGGATCAGCGTGGTGAACAGGCGGATATCGGCCTCGGTCAGGCGCTCCCCGCACAGGTAGCGATGGTCGGCGAGGTGGGCGTCCAGGTGGTCCAGCTCCGCGAAGACCTCGCGGTAAGCCTCTTCGTAAGCTGACTGCGTGGTGGCGAAGCCCGCCCGGTATACCCCGTTGTTGATCGCGGGGTAGATGCGGTCGTTCCAGTGCTCAATGGCCTCCTTGAGCTCCGGCGGGTAGAGGTCGACCGTGTTGCCGGTAATCTCGTTGAAGGCGCTGTTGAACATCCGCAGGATATCGGCAGATTCGTTGCTGACGATGGTCTGGCGCTCGGTGTCCCAGAGCAGGGGTACGGTGACGCGGCCCGTGTAGTCGGGTTTCGCCGTAGTGTACACCTCGTGGTGGTAGCGACAGCCCAGTAGACGATCGCCGCTGCTGCCCTCGTCGGTATTGAAGGTCCAGCCGTGGTCGAGCATCAGCGGGCTGACGATGGAAATATCGATGTGCGGTTCGAGTCCCTTGAGCTTGCGCGCGATCAGCGTGCGGTGGGCCCAGGGGCAGGCAAGTGAAACGTAGAGGTGATAGCGGCCCGACGCCGCGCGAAAGCCGGCCTCACCGGTGGGGCCGGCAGCTCCATCCTCGGTAACCCAGTGACGGAAGCGGGCGTCCTCGCGCTGAAAGTGTCCGCCGTGGCTCTCCGTGTCGTACCACACATCCCGCCACTCGCCATTGACCAGCATGCCCATGAGTCCCTCCTGTTTCTTGCGTCATGACAGTAGAGGTTACGTTCTGGAACGGAGAATTAAAATCGCCGAATTGCGGAGGCTTTGTCCTGAAAAAACGAACATTCAGCGGGGGCATACGGCTCGGAGTCGCGCCGCCAGATCCCGGGTCGCGGGCCCGGCGAGGTCTTTGTCGGCGTAGGTGAGATACAGGGTAACCTGTCGTCTGGCGCCCTCTTCCAGGGGCAGGGCTTTGAGCTGACCTGCGGCGAGGGCCGATGCCATGCGGCTCTCGGGCAGCCAGGCGAAGCCCATGCCCTGGCAGATCATGGCAATGGAGGTGGCGACGTGACTCACGGTCCAGCGCTGCTCGGCACCGAGCCAGCCGCTGTCGACACGCTGACCCCGGGCCGAATCGCGCACCACTAGCTGCCGGTACTGGCGGAGGTCAGCGAGCTGCAATGGGCGGCCGAGCTGATGCAGTGGGTGGTCGGGATGCGCTACCGCGAGAAAGGAGATGGTGTCCAGGGCGTCGCCGAGAAAGCCCTGGGGGACCTGCGCTGCGACCAGCAGATCCACGCGCCCCGACTGGAGCATCTCCGGCCCTCCGGAGAGTACGGTTTCAAACAGCTCCACCCGGGTGTGCGGGTAGGCGCCGGAAAAGTCCGCCAGTGCCTGTGCCAGCGCATCCGCCGGGTAGAGCTCGTCCACCGCCAGGCGCACTTCCGCCTCACTACCCCGGGCCAGGCTGGTGGCGATGTCCTCCAGTTGGGCGGCTTCACTGAGGAGCTGGTTGGCCCGACGCAGCAGCAGCGTGCCCGCGGCAGTCAGCCGGGCCTTGCGTCCCACGACCTCCAGCAGGGGAACGCCGAGCTGGTCCTGAAGCTTGTGTACCGCGTGGTTGATGCTCGACTGGCTCTTGTGGATGGCCTGGGCGGCCTGGGCAAAGCCGCCGTGTTCCACTACGGCCTGAAGCATGCGCCACTGTTCCAGTGTGCTGCGATGCATGGCGAATCCTTTCGGATATTTGGGATCTAAGTGCGAAAATAATGCAATTTTCTCCGTTCGTATAGGTGGGTAGTCTGGGATCAAGCCCAATCAGGAGCGTGCCATGGCCACCCGAACCGTCATTGAAGTGATACCCGCCCGCCCCAGTCGCGATGGCGATGGCGTGGCCATTCGTCGCGTTGCGGGTATGCGTCACGCCGGCCTCGATCCCTTCCTGATGCTGGATGAGCTTCAGGCAGATCGTCGCGAAGATTTTGGCGGCGGCTTTCCCCCGCATCCGCACCGCGGCATGCAGACCCTGACCTACATGAAACACGGCGGCATCATTCACGAGGACAGCCGGGGCAATCGCGGTGAAGTGCGCGGGGGCGGAGCCCAGTGGATGTCGGCTGGACGTGGCATTGTGCACTCGGAAATGCCGACCCAGGACAGCCAGGGCCTGCACGGCTTCCAGCTGTGGATCAACCTGGCGGCGCGCGACAAGTGGAGCGAGCCGACCTGGCGGGACGTTCCCGCCGCGAGTCTGGTCCACCTGGACGCCACTGGGGTGGAGGCCGATGCCATTGCGGGGGACTGGTCCATCGACGGGCACACGGTGTCCGGGCCACTGCAGCAAGTGTCTGCCAGCGCCGCGGTGCTTGACCTGCGTCTCGAGGCGGGACACCTGGCAACTGTGGCCGCGGCGCCGGGTGAGACCCTCCTGGCCTTCCTCTACCGGGGGAGTGTCGGCGCGGCGCGGGACCCCGTGGCGGCGGGGTCGACCCAGGGGGCGACGATCACCTCGGGCCACCTCCTGGTGACCTCGCGCGAGCCGGCAGACTGGCAGGTTCAGGCAGGCAAGACCGGGGCGGACCTCCTGCTGCTGCGAGGGCGGCCCCTGCGCGAGCCCGTCGCCCATTACGGTCCCTTTGTCATGAATACGGTGGCAGAGATCGAGCAGGCCATACGTGACTATCAGGCCGGGGAGTTCGGCTGAGACCCTGGACCGTGGTACGCTTGGGGGCTCTTTCCACAGGGAGTCCTTCGCATGAGTCTGACCCGCCGTATTCTGATCGCCATGGTGGCGGGTATCTTGCTGGGCTCCCTGTTCAATCTGGTGCTCCACGGCACCGCGGTCAGTGAGCCCTACCGCGGGATCGTCAATGACTGGGTCGTCTACGGGCTATTCGATGTGGTGGGGCGAATTTTCATTGCCTCGCTGCAACTGCTGGTCGTGCCCCTGGTGCTGGTCTCCCTGATCTGTGGCGCCAGCTCCCTCGGCGATAGCGCGCGCATGGGACCGATTGCCGCCAAGACGCTCCTCTACTACCTGTGTACGACGGCGATAGCGATTTCCGTCGCCCTGGTGGTGGCGCTGCTGATCGGGCCGGGTACCGGTGTCGAGCTGGCCGGGGAAGCGGATTTTGAAGTGACCGCGCCGCCGCCAATCACCGACGTACTGGTGGGGATCTTCCCCTCCAATCCGGTGCAGGCCATGGCCGAGGGCAACATGCTGCAGATCATCGTGTTTGCCCTGCTGTTCGGTTACGCCATATCCCATGCGGGGGAGGAGGGCCGCCGCCTGGCCAGCTTTTTCCGCGATACCGAAACCGTGGTCATGCGCATGGTCGGGATCCTGATGGAGCTGGCGCCCTGGGGCGTGTTTGCCCTCCTTGCCAAGCTGTTTTCGGAAATGGGCATTGCCGCGATAGCGGATCTCGCCGCTTACTTCCTGACGGTGCTGGGCCTGCTGATCCTGCACCTGGTGGTGGTATACAGCGGTCTGTTGAAAATGCTGACCGGCCTGTCGCCGCGCATACTGCTGCAAAAAATGCGCTCTGTCTGGGCTTTTGCCTTCAGTACCGCCTCCTCCGGTGCGACGCTGCCGGTGACCCTGCGCACGGTAGAGCGTCGCCTGGGCGCCCACAACACCGTCGCCGGTTTCACCGTGCCCCTGGGTGCCACCATTAATATGGACGGCACTGCCATCATGCAGGGGGTCGCCACGGTCTTCATCGCCCAGGTCTACGGCGTCGATCTCAGCCTGGCGGCCTGCCTGATGGTGGTGCTGACCGCGACCCTGGCGTCGATCGGCACCGCAGCCGTGCCCGGTGTTGGTCTGATCACCCTGGCCATGGTGCTGGAACAGGCGGGGCTGCCGGTGGAGGGGATTGCCCTGATCATCGGTGTCGATCGCCTCCTGGACATGGTGCGCACGATGGTCAACGTGACTGGAGACGCCACCGGCGCGGTGATCGTGGCCTATTCCGAGAAACAACTCGACGAGGACGTGTTCCTCGATCCGAACGCCGACCTCGAAACCCGCTGACAGAGGAAACCGAATGTCCATCCGCGTTACCATCGTCCCCGTCACGCCCTACCAGCAGAACTGCTCGATTCTCAAATGCGAGGAGACAGGGCAGGCCGCCGTGGTGGACCCCGGTGGCGATGTCGAACGCATCCTGGCGGCGGCGAAAGAGATGGACGCCGATATCCGCAAGATCCTGCTGACCCACGGGCACATGGACCACTGCGCCGCCTCCGACGTGCTGCGCCAGCAGCTGGACATTCCCATCGAAGGCCCCCAGCGGGAAGATGCCTTCTGGATTGACCGCCTTCCCGAATGGTGCCAGATGTCGGGCTTTCCGCATGCCGACGCCTTCGCGCCGGATCGCTGGCTGGAAGAGGGCGACACGGTGACAGTGGGCGAGCAGACCCTCAAGGTTTTCCACTGCCCCGGTCACACCCCCGGCCACGTGGTTTTCCTGCACGAGGGGCAGCGCATTGCCTGGGTGGGGGATGTGCTGTTCCAGGGCAGCATCGGCCGCACGGACTTTCCCCGCGGGGATCATCAGCAGCTGATCGACAGCATCCGCGACAAGCTGTTCCCACTGGGGGACGACATCACCTTCATCCCCGGCCACGGGCCGACCTCCACCTTTGGGCAGGAGCGGCGCAGCAACCCCTTCGTGGCCGACGCCCGTTACGGCTGACCACGCCTCCGGACCGCTACGCCTCTGACTGCAGGCCTCTGTCTGCTGGTCGCGGTACTGCCTGAGCCGAGTTACTCTGCTGGGAGCTCCGTAAGATCGGTCCACGCCGCGGTGCCGGCTTTCGGGACACGCTGCAAGTACGTCCCTGTACGCTCCTCGCTGGCCGCACCCGAAAAAGCGGGGTGGGCTCTCCATGGCCAGCGAGGGTCCCGAAAGCCGGCACCGCGACGTGGACCTCGTACCGTAGGAGCGTCAGGGGCTGCGCTCTTTTCCTGGTGAGTCCCCGTGCGTCTTGCGCCTTAAAGGGAGATGCCTCTTTGGCGCGCTGTGAAACCGTTGTCAGCGATTCGACTCAGAGACGGTGGCGGCCTGTTTCCACCGAGCTTCGCTGCTAACGAAGCCCGGACCGTGATGCCTCCCCGGAGTGTGGCATGCCGTTTGCCCGGTTTGGGACCGTCGGCGACAGGGACGTCGCCGTCGAGCCCCATGGACGGGTTTACTGCGTGTCCCAAACCGGGCAAACGGCAGGCCGCACGGACTTCGACCAGAGCACCGCACGGACTTCGACCAGAGCACCGCACGGCCCCGGACCAGAGCGCGGCGCAACTAGCGGATAATCTTGATCCAGTCCCCGACCCGCGGCTCCCCGCGGGGATACAGCCCGTTGATCAGGCGCAGTTGCGCCTCGGCATCGGGGATCTGTACACCGGCGGCCAGGCTGGCCATGGTGGCGCCCCGGGGTACCTGGATATAGCGGAGCGTGCGCTCTGGGCCGACCTGCTTTTCCTGGGGCAGCAGGGGGCGGAAGCTGCGGATCATCTCGAGCAGCTGATCGTCGGCGGCGGCAAAATCGCTTGCCGCGCCCTCGAAACGGTACTCCCACTGGTGGTAAATGATGGCCAGGCGTTTCGCGCTGTTGCCGGCGCTGGCGATGGCGGTGTGGCCCTGCAGGCCGGCCTGCTCCAGGGGCACCGCATCGCTCAGTTCACCCTGGGCGCTGCTCTCGAGGGCCTCCTGCGGGCTCTGCCCGGGCGTGGGGCGAGCGAGGGTCAGGGTGAGGCTGGCGCTGCCGTCTGGGGCGCTGGCGACAATCGCACTGGCGCCGCTGGACACGCTCCACCCGGGCGGGTGAGCAATGCTGAAGCCCAGGCTGTTGTGGTAGAAGCGGTCTTCTTCCCGTTTCGTGCGCTTGCCCCAGGTAATGCCGTCCACCACCTCGCGGAACTCCCCCGGCGTGGCGGGGCTGATCGGGACACTGGTGTTGGCGCCGAGGTCACGCCCGGCGCGGATGACGGTCTGCAGGCGCTGGTCGTTGCGGGGGTGGGTGGCATAGAGCCCGTGGTAGGTTCCCGAGGGCTTGCCGGCGGCGCGAGCGGAAACCCGCTGGTACTGTTCCTGATTTTTCAGCACGCCGATGACCTCCAGCAGGGCGTCGGGGTCGTAGCCGGCTTTGTACATGTATTTCGCCCCCAGGCCATCGGCTTCCAGCTCGTGCTCGCGACCGTAACCGCGGACCAGTTCGGTGCCGTACATGTTGGCGGCGTCCATGATCTGGCCACTGCCGGTGAGGATTCCCGCAGTGACCGCGAGCACGCTGTTGGTGATGCTGGCGGTGCGCTGGCGGGCGGCGTGTCGCGCGGTGACATGGGCGATTTCGTGGCCGAGCACACCGGCCAGCTCGTCCTCGTTGTCCAGGTAGGCGAGCAGTCCGCGATTGATGTAGACAAACCCGCCCGGGGTGGCAAAGGCATTGATGTCGGGGCTGTCGACAACCGTAAAGGTGAATGTCTGATCGGGGTTTTCCGTCTGCGCCACCAGCCGCTGGCCGACCCGGTCGACATAGGCCTGCAGTTCGGGGTGATCGTAGACTCCCCCCTGCTTGAGTATTTGCTGGTGCATCTCGTCGCCGATCTGCACTTCACGCCCCTGGCTCATCACCACCACACTGCCGCCGCCGGTGGCGGGGTTGCGCGCGCAGCCGGATACCAGCAGTGGCAGCAGCAGGCATGCCAGCAGGGCTCGGGAAGGCCACTGGCGGCGTCGGCAGTCGGGAAATCGGGGTTGGCTGGTCATGTCTCGCTCCTAGTATTGCGCGGAGAGGAATTGCAGCAACTGGTCACCGATGCTGTCGCAGGCGGTGCCCTGCACTGGGGCAATGATGGGGATGGGCACCACAACCGCGGGCATGTAGGACTGTCCGCTGGCACTGGTGCTGATGCGGCCCACTTCGGCGCGGCGCTTGAAGTCCCAGATGGTGGCCTCGTAGATGGATTCGCTGGACCAGGTGCCAAAGCCAAAGCAGCCGGCGCCCCCGGGCCCCACACCACAGCTCATCGAGCCGGCGGAGTCGGTGCGTTCGGTGCGGCCGTCGATCCAGATCATGTACTCGGTTTTCAGCTCGGCCAGCCGGGCGGCCACCGGCGGTTCACTGAGCAGGCGCTCGATATCCTGGGGGCGCAGGGGGGCGGTACGCGGCTCGAACCAGGGGTAGAGGGCGTTCATGAAGGTGATTTCGTCGATGATCTCAATGGCATCATCCCGGCGGCTGATGTGCTGGCCCACGCAGCTGATGAAGTCGGGTTCGGTCTCGTAGTCGCTGGCGTGGCGGCGGCCGAGGATAACCACGGAGGCTTCCCCAATGCCCGCTTCCGGCGTGTTGAAGACCTGCTGATCGGTGGTGGCATTGACACAGCCGCCGAGCAGTACAGCGAGCAGGAGCAGGCTTCCCGGGCGTATCCAGCGGGTCATGAGCGCGGTCCCTCCTGGCGTCGCGGCAGGCCGGCCAGCCAGTCACGGACGGCCGGTACCTGCAGGAAACTGGTGGCGAAGTGGGCCCCGGCATCCCGCAGCGCGACCACCGCAGCCAGGCGTACGGCTGCCTCGTCACTCTGCAGGAAGGCGGTGGGCGTCTTGCCGTAGGCGGGCATGCTCCACTCCGCCAGTGTCTCGCCGTTGAGGGTCACCAGGCGGAAGTGGTAGCGCAGCCAGATTTCGTACACCTTCACATTGGTATGGGCGGGGATGGCGTACTGCAGCTCCTCCACTTCGGGTATCAGTACCGCGTCCGCTACCGGGTTCATCTGCTGTGGCCCCGGTGGACCGTCCATGTGTACCACGCGCTTGAACATGCCCCCAAGCAGCGTGTCCCAGAGCGCGACCTGGGCCTCGCCGGTCTTTACCAGCCAGCTGGAATCGGAGCGCCCCGCGGCCTCGTCAAAGAACTCGTGGTTGGCGAAGGCCTCGTCGTACCAGACCCCAAGGGTCAGCGGCAGGGGACGCATCAGTGGCTCGGGAAACTCGGCGTTTTGCACCACTACTTCGCGGGTGCCGCAGGCACTGAGCAGAAGTCCCAGCAGCAAAACGGCCAGCCAGCGCTCAGGGGCGGAAGTCATTGAGCCCGACAAAGGTGCCTCCATTGCGGTAAGTCAGCTCGCGCATCAGGTGGGCAAAGCGGTGAGCCGTGCCCTGCAACTGTGGCGCCTGGGAATACAGTACCGGAAAGCCCACGGCATGTATGCGTACGCGCGGATCGCCCTCGCGGTTCTCCCGGTTCAGGCGATCCACCACGTTCAGCACCTCGGCGATGGAATTGCCGGTGAAGTCGTCGCCGAACACGTAGATGCTCATGCGCTTATCCGGGTCATAGAAGCTGCGGATGGCCTGGGTGATGCCTTCCACCGGACTGGAATTGGAAAACACGTTCCAGTTGCGCAGGTTCTGCAGGATGGTGCGGCGCCGCGCCGGGGTATCCGGGATCCACTGGCCCCGGTAGCGACTGAACATGTAGTTGCCCATGTCGTTCATCACCTGGATGCCCTTGACCTCCGGGTAGATGCTGAGAACCGCGTCGAGTTCCCGCAGCATGCGCTCCCAGGCGTAAGAGAACATCGATCCCGAGGTGTCGATTACAAAGAGAATGTACTCGCTGTCGACGGGTATGCCCCCAATATAGTTGTTCTTCGATTGGTATTGCAGGCCCAGCAGGCGTTTTTGTTCCTCGCTGAGCTGCTGCCTGGCCAGGGCCAGCTGCTCGCTGATGATGCTGTCGCTGCTGGCATCGACCTGCAGGTCGCGGTGCCGGGAGCGCGCCTCCGCCAGCTCGCCGCGCAGGCGGGCGATGCGCTCTTCGTAGTCGGAGAGCTGCTCGCGCTTCGCGTTGAGGTCGCGGTTGAGGATGGTGGTCTCGCCGCGCAGCTCGAAGCGCAGTGCCTGGAGCTCGGCAATGCGCTCGCGCAGGTTGACCGTGGAGGCCTCGATCAGCTGTGGTTGCACGGTCTTGGTGATCATCAGCAGCAGGATGATGGCGCCAAAGCCGCAGCAGATCACGTCCAGGAAGGACAGGGAAAACTCTTCGGTGGCGCGGCGTTTTCTCGGCATGGCTGCGCTACCTCAGGGCCAGTCCCGGGAGGGACTCATGAAGCTGCCGCGGGTAGCCTGGGCCAGCTGCCAGAACAGGGAGGCCGCCATGGGGTCGCCTTCCATCGGCGCCAGGATCACGTTGACCGGTACATTGCGCGGCAGCTGGCGGATGGCCTGGCGGTAGAGGTCCTCCCGCTGTTTGCCACTGACGGTATTGCCCCGGGGTGCGCTGGCGCCCTGGGTGGGCAGGCCGTCGGTGATCAGGAAAATATTGTCCGGTGGCGGTGATAGGGCCTGCAAGGCGACGAAGGCCTTCTCCAAGCTGGTGCCGCCGGCAGGCAGCTGCTGGCGCAGCACCTGGGACACTTCCCGCAGCTGCGGCTGATTGGCCACCTCCAGCCACTGGCGCTCGCTGCCCTTGAGGGCGGGGCCGGCTTCGGTGTTGAAGGTCAGTACCTGGTAGTGGGCGCCGGGGGGCAGCTGCGCGGTCAGCCAGTCCACGGTACGCAGGGCACGGGTCCACTTCTCGGCGCCGCGCTGTACCTCGGGGGCCATGTTGCGCAGGCGGATGACGTTGACCAGCCGGTCCGAAAGCATGCTCGCTGAGCTGTCCAGCAGGATGGCGATATGGCTCCCTCCGAGGTTCAGGCCGGTCAGGTACTGGCGCTCGCCGTCACCGGTGAACTCCCGGGCACTGCGGCCGGTGGGTTCCCGGGCGCTGGCGCGCAGGCGCTCCACCTCGCTCTCCAGCTGCCGGAATTCCGCCTGCAGGGCGGCAATATCCTCGCGCTGTGACGGGTCCTCCTGGCGCAGCTCGGCAATCCGCGCCTCCAGGTCCTCCAGCTGCTCCCGGATACGGGTATCCAGCCCCTGGGCCTCGACGATGCGGAGGTCGACCTCGTCGATGGTATTGCGCAGCTGTACCAGCCCGGCGCGGCCCTCGCTGACATCCTCTTCCAGCAGACTGACCTCGGCCAGCAGGTCGGCGTTGCGTGTCTCCGACTGGACCTCGATGGAGTGATCGATAATCAGGAACACCAGCACCACGGCGCCGAAGCCGCAGGACATGATGTCCAGGAAGCTCAGGTTGAAGGTGGTGAATCCGCGCTTGCGCCGGGCCATGGGGCCGCCTCACTCGCCCACGGCGATCAGCTGCGAGGGCTCGCCGTCATCCGCCTGCAGGTAGTCGCCGCAACGCAGGGTGTCGCCGTCCCGGGCCGCTCGTCCATTGAGCTGCAGGGGGCTGCTTCCAGGCTGCTGCTGCAACTGCCACCCCTGCTTCGAGCGGCGCAGCTGCCATCCCGCCAGGAGCACTTCCCCATCCGCCAGGGGGCGGGCCTTATGCCCGCGAAGCAGGTGGGTGGGCAGTGGCGGGCTCGACGTGGTATCCGGTGCCGCGCTGTCACTCGCCGGTTCCCGATCGGTCTTCTCTCCGCTCGTCTCCAGTCCGCGCTCGCCCAGCAGTGGCAGTTCGCTGACAAAGACCAGGGCGTCTTCCTCCTGCAGCAGTCGCGCTTGCTGCGCGGCAAGAGCGGTAAACAGGTCCGCCGGGTCGAGCTGCAGGCTGCGCCAGGCCTCTCCCAGTCCCGGAAGCAGGGCCACCAGGGGGTCCATCAGGAGGGGGGCATCCCTGTGCGCTGCCAACTGTCCGGAGACGCTGTCGCGCAGGGCCGCGCTGCAGTCAGCCAGTTCCACGCGGCCGATGCGTACCCGGTGTCCCTGGATCTCCAGGAGCGCTTCCGGCTGTGCCCGCAGGTCGTGCAGGAGCGTGTGCAGCGCGTCGTAGAGTTGCTGCTCGGACTCCGCCCGCCGGCGCGGGTCAAACCGGGTCTGACGGATAAAGGCCCGGGCCAGGGTTTCCACCAGGCGCTCCTGCAACTGCAGCAGGCCACAGCCGGGCAGCACGGTTTCGCGCTGCAGCCGAACCACACCCTCGCCGGCGCGAAGCTCGGTCAGCAGGGCCTGGTGCAGCTGCAGCTCCAGGTGGAACAGGGGGCCATCGACCTGGAACAGGGACGCCACGGCGACACTGCGGTGAACCAGGCCCACGGCGCGGAAGGGGCATTGCTGGATGATGCCGAGCAGCAGGGAGAGCTGGGCATCCTGCATGCTGCCGGGGGCTGCCAGCAGCAAGTCGTCAGGCGCGTCGGCCGCCGCGTGCAGCTGCTGCAGGTGCTGGTGAACCAGGTCGGCGCTGTGCCGGGCCGGCCCCAGGCTGGGTTGCAGGGGGCGGGTGTCGAGCTGCCACCAGAAGCGGGTGGCGATATCCCTGGGGCGCAGGCGGGCCCGGCCGCGGGCTTCGCTGCCGAAGGTATAGCCCCGGCCGTCATAGACGGCGTAGCCCGGGCTTTCCACCAGCCGGTCGTCGTGTTGCAGGCGCAGGGTGCTGTCGTTCAGGTCGAGGTAGGCGAGGGACATGTCAGTGGGCCACCAGGTGGCGCAGCAGGCGGCGGTCGGCGTAGCGCTGGCAATCGAGCACCAGGCGTTCCTGTGACTGCTGCAGCTGATGCAGGCAGAACATGATGATGATCGATAGCACCAGCGCCACGAAGGTACTGTTGAAGGCTACCCCGAGGCTGACGGTGACCCCGGTGATGTCGCCTTCCACGGCCTTGTAGGCCTGGCCGAGGGCGTCGCCGATCCCGCGCACGGTGCCGATAAAGCCGATGGAGGGAATGGCCCAGGCGATGTAGCGCACCATCGACAGCTCGCTGTCGAGCCGGTCGGCCTCCACTTCGCAGGTTTCCTTGACGGTTTCCGACACCGCCTGGATATCGCCGGTGGTGGCGAAGCGCTGCAGGGCCGACAGCAGGGTGCGGGGCAGTAGGTAGTCCTGTTCCCGGTCGGGCAGGGCCTCCAGGGTACGGCTGTACTCCCGGGCGTCCTCCGGCAGCACGCTGGTGCCCTCGGGGATCTCCAGCAGCGGCTGCGCCAGCAGGGCCTGCTCGCGGAAGGCCTGGCGTGCTTTATAGGCCATGATGGCCAGCGCCCAGATCAGCAGGATAAAGCAGGCCTCCTGCTCAAAGTCGCGGATCACCACGGCCAGGCTGCGCTGCGGAACGTAGTCCTCGCCGGCGGCCTGCAGTGCCATCTGCTCGGCGATCTGTGCGTTGGCGCTGGGGCGGATGACACCGACGTAGGCGGCGTGCACCACGATAACGGCAATCAGCAGGGCAAACAGCTGGTAGGTGAATTCGGGTGATAACCGGTTTTTCATGCTAGATATCCACTGGGAAGGAGACCGGCAGGTCTTCGCGTATCTGTTCCGAGGCCTCGTAATCGCGCGGCGTCATCACCGCACTATTCGGGGTATCCGCGCTGCTTTCAGCGGCCCTGCTGTCCGGGCTGGCCTCGCCTGCCGTGTCGGCCGCGGTACCGTCGGGTTTTTTCGCAGCGGCGGCGCCGGGCCGCGATGCCTGCGCTGTGGTACCGGCGTTGTCCTGGGCATCACTGCCGGATGTCAGAACCAGCAGGGCGAGCAGAGTACCGGCTAGCGGTTTTCGAGGCTTCATGGTGCCGGCTCCGCATAACGTGCCAGACGAAATCCTACGTCATCCCGGGCGGCTTGCCCATAATCCCGCCAGGCCAGGCGCAGTTCCGCCAGTTTGCTGTGGGCCCAGCTGGCGCCGCGTATCACGTAGTTGTCACCGGAGGCGGGCCCCAGGGGGTCGGTCTCGGTGTCGCCCCCGGCGGGCGGGATACGGTAGACGTCGTGCACCCACTCGGCGGCGTTGCCTCCGAGGTCGTGAAGACCGCGGTGATTGGCCGGGAAGCTGCCTACCGTCGCGGTGGTGGCATTGCCATCGTTGTAGCCGTCGACCACGCGACCGGTGATATAGGCGGCGCTGGTGTCGGCGTAGTTTTCCACCACCTGGGTGGGCGGAAAACCCTCGCCCCAAGGGAAGGTCAGCAGGGTTTCCCCGCGGACCCGCGCGGCCCAGGACCATTCCGCTTCGCTGGGCAAGCGATAGCCCAGGCTTTCCGCCCGGAAGCCGGTGACGATGCCGTCCCGCTCGGTGTAGAAGGGCTCCAGGCCCTCCTTCTCACTCAGCCAGTTGCAGAAGCGGGCCGCCTGCTGCCAGCTGACCTGGACCGCGGGCTGGTGCTCGCGGTTCAGGCTCGCCCCCTGTACTTGCCCGGCATTGTGGCTGGCCAGGAACTGACGGAACTGGGCGTTGGTGACTTCCGTGGTCTGCAGGTAAAACAGGCGACGCAGGCGCACCGGGCGCAGGGTTTCGTTGGCGCGACGCCCGGGTTCTCGCCGGGAGGCGCCCATGGTGAAGTCCGTGGGCCCGGATTCGCCGGGGATGAACAATCGCAGGGTTTGCCCCAGGGAGGTGGTGATTTCATCGGGCAGGCTGGCGAGTCGCGCTTCCTGGGCCGTCTGCAGGGTGACCACCAGCCGCTGCGCCAGGCCCGGGCGCGGTGTGACACGGCGAGTCTCGCTGGCGTGGCCCGCCAGGCGCACTTCGATGCGCTGCTCCACCGCGGGCAGGCTGAGGGTCTGGCTGCCCTGGCCCATGGGGCGCCCGTTGACGCGCACTTCTGCTGCCGCGGGGCTGATCTCCAGCTGGATCTCCCCGAGCTGGGGCTGCAGGCGTATACGTTTTTCCGCCCGGGCGCCCGCCGCGAGCTGCACGGTCTCACTGTGGCGGCGATAACCGGGGCGCGTCAGCAGCAGCCGCTGGGCTTTGTCGGGGGGCAGTTCAAGCTCGAGGGGGGTCTGACCGAGGAACTCACCGGCGAGGGTCACATTGGCCCCGCTGGGCTGGCTACCCAGCGCCAGTACACCGGCGGCGGGCTGCAGGGGCAGTGTGCCCAGGTCTCGCTCCTCGCCGGCGCTAAGCGTCAGCTTGCGTGTCAGGGGGGCGAAGCCCGCCAGGTCGAGAGCCAGCTGTCGTTCCCCTTGCAGTATTTCCAGCGTGAGCGGTGTGCTGCCCGCGGCCTCGCCGTCGATACGCACGGTCGCGCCGCCGGGGCGGCTGTCGACACGCAGCTCCGCCCAGGCGGGCTGCAGCTCCACTGCCAGCGTTTGCTGTTCGCCCCGCCCCTGGATCGCAAGCCTTTGTTGGTGGGGCAAATAGCGCGGGTGTTCAAGGCGCAGGCTGTAGTCGCCGGGGGGCAGGCTGAGGCTCTCCACCGGGGTCGCTCCGCGGTTCTCGTCGTCCAGCCACAGGGTAGCGCCTTCGGGGTGGCTGGTGACCGTTACTTCGCCGGGGAGGGGCTCCAGCGCGAAGTGAAAGCTGGTGTCGCCGCCTCGGGCCACCGCGATGCGGGTTTCCAGCGGGTGATAGCCCGGGGCTTCAAGTCGCAGATCGTGCTCGCCCGGCAGCATCAGGAAGCGCTTACCCAGCTGCAGGTCGGGGCCGCTCACGTTGATCCGCGGCTCGCGGGTGCTCTCCACCTCCAGGGTCACCGGGACGGCGATGAACAAAAACAGCAGGGCGAGCGCGCAGACCGCCAGTGCCCCGATCACCAGCCAGCGACCGCGCCGCGGCGGGGGCGTCGGGCCGGGCGCGCTGCTGTCCAGCGGTGTAAAGGCCTGGGGGGCGATGGGCGAGTCGCGGGACATTCAGATGGGCTCCGAGCAGGCGATGTAGACGGAGGGTTCGGGGGTGTCGTGCGCCACGCTAAAGGTCTCCCGGACATCCCGATAGCCGTCGCGGCTACCTACCGCCGTATAGGTGCCGGGGCGCAGCTCAAGCTGTTTTTGCTTGAAGCTGCCCAGGCGCGATACCCGCAGCACGGTCACTTCCGTGAATCCGTCGGAGCGCAGAGTGACCGGCAGTGCCGTGGTAGCGAGGGCCAGCTGCTGCGCCAGTTGTTCGCGCTGGGCCTGCAGGACCGGGCCGGCATCCGCAACCCCGCGGGCCTGCGCCAGGAGTGCCCGGGCTTCGCGGGCGACCTCCGGTGCCGCCAGGCGCTCGGGTGCCTCCAGCAGCGTCTGGAGATCGCGATGCAGTTCGGCACGCGGGAGGGCGCGTGCCAGACCTTCCTGGGCGAACACCAGGCTGCGGTCGATCTCCAGCGCCTCCCGATAGCGCTCGACAGCGGTTTCCCAGTCACCGGCCTGCTCACTGGCGGCGGCGTTCTCTTCGATGCGCCTGAGCCGGGCGGTGCTGGCGAGCACTGCCAGCTCTTCGCGGGCCGCCGCGACCTCGGGGCTGTCGAGTCGTTGCGCGGCGGCATCGCCGAAGTGATCCTTCGCCGCGGCGTAGTCTCCGGCGTCCAGGGCCGCGTAGCCGGCGCTCATGGCGCGCTGAAACTGCGTTTCGGCCAGTGCCGCGGAGACCCGTTCAAGGGCCGTGCGGGCGGCGCGATGTGTCGGATCGAGCGCCGTGGCCTCCCGCAGCAACTCCCGGGCCCGGGCCAGGTCGCCTGTCTCCTCCTTCGCGGTCGCTTCCCGCAACAGTTCACGCAGAGGCTCGAGCTGCTCTGCGCGGGCTTCCAGCTGGGGCAGCCGGGGGTGGTCGGGTTGCAATTGCGTCAGTGTGTCCAATGCCACACCGAGGGCTTTCGCATCCAGTGCCTGCAGGGCGTTTTCCACCGCGGCCAGTGCATTCTCGATGCGGGTCGGGATACTGTTCTCCAGCTGTTCCAGGACTGACGCGGCTTCGCGATAACGCGCTTCCGCGGCGGTGAAGTCTCGCGACTGGTACAGGGCGTCGCCTTCCTGGGCCAGGCTCAGGGCAGCTTTCCACTGGGCACTGGCCCAGTCGGCTGCGCCCTGTTCCTCCAGTCGGAATTGCCGTTGCAGCAGCGCGTCCAGTGCCGCCTGGGCCGCCTGGCGCAGGCGAGCGGCCTGGGCTTCACTCCAGGGGCTTTCCGACGTGGCCCCGGGGCGCGCAGCGGGTCCCGGGGTATTGGCGGCACCGGCACCGGCACCGGTCGCGGGCGCTGCCGCCGAGGACGGCGCGGCAGTACCGGGTTGCGGTACCGCTACGTCGGCTTGTGGTGTGGTGGAGGCGAGCTGTCCGGGCAGCCAGAAGATCACCCCCAGGGCCAGCGCAGTGAGTAGCACTGCGCCGACCCACAAAGCGTTGCCAGTGCGGCGTTCAGCTGGCGGCGGCGACGTATGGCTGTCCGCGGAGGCCGCCGCGAAGGGTGTCGGGGTCAGGGCTTGCTTGTCTCGGGACATCGGGGGCTCGGCCAACTCAGGGTCCTGTGGCGGCGGTGGGGTCGTCGAGCATACCCATTTCTGCGCGGTAAATATCGGACAGCAGCTCGCGCCACTGTTCATATTGCTCCTCGACATTGCCGCTGAGCATGACCGTGCGGTCCTCCAGCTCAATCACCCGGGGCGTGATCTCCGCTTCCAGGGACATCCCCAGCTCTTCCAGGGCCTGCACATGCATTTGTGCCTCGTTGCGCGTTTCGAGCCCGCCTTTCAGCAGGTAGCCGCCGCCGATGATGCCGACGCTCCCGGCGGTGCGCACCGAGCGGTTGTCGCTGCCGGCGGCGATAATCCCCGCGAGTACGGCGGCGCCACCGGCGATCAGCTGTCGCCGGCTTTCGGCCCGAAGCTCCTGCAGTGCAATGGCTTCCTCGTAGCTCATCTTGCGCCATTCCTGGTAGGGGTCGTACATGTCACCGCTGAACTGGCCATAGTGCTCCTGCAGCGTATCCACAAACAGGTGGTCGCGTTCGCGGATGCGCCGGATGCGCTCCAGCATCGGGTCGTCCTCCGCCGGCAGGCGCACGACTTGCAAGTGCCCTCTGCGGTCCTCGCGCAGGTAGTCCTCAAAGGCCTCCGGCGCGAATTCCTGGGCGAAGCGCATCTCGGTAATTCGGCGCAGGTCCCGTCGGCCATCACTGTCGAGGCTCCGCAGCTGTTGCAGCAGGTCGTTGGCAATGCGGTGGTAGATGGCCTGGAAGGCATCGTAGTTGCCCCGCGAGGGGCTGGTATAGGCGTAGCGGCTGGCGTGGGCGCTGTATTCCCGGTCCAGCCAAAGGGTGCCACGGGCATCGCGGGCCTCGACATGCAGCTGCAGGTTCTCGCCATCCGAGTGGAGAATGGTTCCCTCGACCATCAGGTCGCTTATCTGATGGTCATTGGGCACCACCCGCACGGCACCCCAGGCCCCGGTATTCTGCAGGGTTTCGGCCAGCAACCGGGGCATGAAGCGAGCTTCCGCCTTGCGCACTTCCGGGTAGATCTGCTGGTCTTCCTCGTAGTTGTCGAGCCCCGGATCGAAGACGGCGATAGCGACGTCCAGCAATTCGGCTTCGGCAACGCTTGTGGCGGGCCGCTCCAGCGGGGGGACCGAGGTGCTTTTCACCGTCTGGTTGACACAACCCGCCAGGCCCACGAGAAGCAAGCTGGCGAAAAGCAGGCGCGACAGGGTGCTCACGACTCTATGCCCTTGTATTTGCGGTATTCGTCCCAGAGCTTCTCGCGGACGTCCGGGTCCGGCTCGCGCATCGCGGCCTCCCGCAACTGCCGCGCCACGACATCGTCGTCATCGCCACTGGGGATATCGTCCGGCGGTGGGAAGCGCGGCGGATTGGCGGGGGCTGGCCGTCCCGGACCGCTATTGCCGACACCCATGCCACCACCGCCCCCGGCTCCACCACTTACAACCTCGCCGCCGTAGGGGCCGCTCGGGCTGCCGGCACCCGACGCGCCGGTATCGCTTCCGGAGCTTGACGGGGAACGGGTGCTCTCCCGGGCAGCCTCGCGCTGGCGGGTCTGTTCCTCGAGAATGATGCTGTCGAACTCACCCGTGCTGGCTTCCAGGCGTGCATCCAGCACAGCGACCTGCTCCGCCGCTGTCAGTGGGCCGTCGATACCACCCTTGTTGGCTGCACCGGGGGGGCCCGACCCTTCAGTCGCCCCGCTGCGGTCGGCCACGCCCTCAGTGGCTGTACTGCCGCCGGGTGTGCTCCCTGTGGTGCCGGTACTGCTGCCGTCAGCCCCGCGCTCGCCGCTTTCCGCCACTACCGGGGGCGGCAGGTCGCGCAGGTCGGGCAGCCCGCTGCCTCCGCTGGGTGAATCGCCGAAGCCGGGCTCGCTCGACCCTGCGGAAGCGCGTGCCGTCGCGTCTGTACCGCTAGCCCCGCCCGGCTCGTTAACGCCGGAGTTTCCCTCGCCTGCAGGATCGGCGCCCGCGGTTTGGCTGCCGTCTGCACCGGGACTGTCGCCGCTGCCCGGAAGGCCGCTAGTGCCCGATGGCAGCGGGGCGCTACCCGGTGTGCCCCCGGACGACGGCGTGCTGCCCCCGGGCAGGCTGGCAGCGCTGCCGCTGGCACCGCCCGGTGCCGGGGACTGAGCGCCGCTTGAGCCGCTGGAGCTGCTGCTACTGCTGGAGGGCGGACTGGGCATTTGGGGCTGGGTGGGGTTGCTGCTACTCGGGCAGCCGGTCAGCGATAGGCACACCGCGGCGCCACCTGCCAGATACAGGCCGCGACGAAAAAGGCTTTTACCACTGTTTGCTGTCATAGGCCCATAGCATGTTATTGGTGGCGACTGGCTGCCCCACCTCCGGATCAAATCGGGGGCGGAAGGGGGTTCGGCGCAGCTTGCGCATGAGTTTGTGGGCGACCCCGCTGACCTCGCTGTTGTCGTCCTTGCGCAGGAGATCGGTGACCCTGCCATCGGCGCCGACATCAAACTCCAGCAGTATATCGCCCTCAGGACTCTTCGGCACCGGCGCGAAGAGACTTACCCCGGGAAGATCGGGCAGAGGTACCGGCGCCGAGAACAATTCATCCAGCTCCCGCCTTGCTTGGGCAGTATCGCTGCCGGCAAGTTCCGCAAATGCCCGGCGCCAGGTTTTGAGCGCCTCCTGGTGCTCGCCGTGCCACTGCTGCCAGTCCCCCAGTTGCACCAGTGTACGCACGGTGGCGGGTGCGCCGGCGCCGGACTGGCCGACCTGCAGCTCATGCATTGCCCGCAGCAGTGACAGCCCCTGCTGAAAGCTGTCTCGACGGTAGGCGCTGCGCTGAGCCCCCGGCCCGCGGTCGACCAGCTGGTAGGCATCGTAGAGCCCCGGGCCACCCTGCCACTGCAGGTCGGAGATCAGGTACTGGGTCTGCAGCATGCCCCGCAGGGGCATCAGCAGACGGGGCGAACGATCGCCCTCGCTCTCCAGCAGCTCATTCAGCGCCTGCCGGTTGAGTTCCCACATGTCGGCCAAGCGGTGCGCCGGCTCTTCGTCGATGCCATAGAGATAGGCCAGGCGCTGCCAGTCGGCATGCCGCACCAGTGCCCGGGCGCGGGCCGGGCCTGCCGACAGGGCCCGCTGTTGCACCCGGTGCAACCAGGTCTGCCGCTGGTCCACCGCGGGGTAGTCCGCCAGCGCCATGAGGCTGGCAATTTCGGCTTCCAGCAGGGGCAGCTGGGTGCCGGCATAGAGGCCGCTGCTCACGCGAGCCAGGTGGGCGCCGCGACGCAACACGGTCGCCGCATCGCGGTGCCTGCCCGCGGCCTGGAGTGCCTGGCCCAGACTGAGCAGCTGCTCGGGCAGTGCCGGACTGTAGGCGCCGTGCTCGCTTTCCAGTCGCGCAATGGTGGCTTCCAGCGCCTGCAGGTCTGCTGGTATATGGGTGTCCGGGGTGACAGCTGTCGCCTCCGGACCCGGCCCCTGGCCGGCGACTTCCGCCGCGCTGACAGGGGCCGCCGCCAGCAGAAGTGCGCTCAGCCAGAGGGCCGGAAAACTGGCGCTGTCGTGCGATGTCGTCACAGTCTGCAGCCTCGGTTCCTATCCGGCGTGGGAGCCCCTCACCGGCAGTATATACACTGTGCCTGATACTACCCAAAATACGCGGCATCCAGCCGTCCGGCTCAAACCACCGGCACAAGGAAAGCCACATGTCACAATTTGTACGGGAAACCGAAGTTCACCGGGTTGGTGAAGGCCACTGGCGCGGCGAGCTCCATCGCGGCTGGCGGATTGGCGAAGTGCCCAACGGGGGCTATACCCTGGCACTGGCCGGCCGGGTGCTGCGCGAGGCCATGCCCCACCCCGATCCGCTCACGGTAAATGCTTTTTACCTCGCCCCGACCGCGCTCGGCCCCGTGGATTGCCGGGTGGAGCTGCTGCGTGCGGGCGGAAGTACCAGCTTTGGCAACCTGCGGCTCTACCAGGGGGAGGAACTGAAACTGCTGGTTACGGCGGCCTATACCGACCTCGAGGCACTGCAGGGGCCGAGTTGGAGCAATCTCGAGCGTCCCGATATCGCACCCTGGGAAGATTGCAGTGGTGGCAACAGCCAGATCGAGTTTGCCTCCCGCGTGGAGGTCCGGCTGGCCCAGGGTGGCGAGGTGTTTCGGGGCGCCGAACCCAGTGGTCGCGGCGAGTTCAGCGGCTGGCTCCGCCATGCCGACGGCAGTGAGCCGGATGCGATCAGCCTGCTGATGTTCGCCGATGCCTTTCCGCCCCCGGCTTTTGACATCGTGGGCCTGGTCGGCTGGGTACCCACGGTGGAGCTGACCGTGCAGCTCCGCGCCCACCCGGCCCCGGGGCCTTTGCAGGCGCGCCTGGTCTCGCGCAGTATCAGTCGCGGGGTGGTGGAAGAGGATGGTGTCTACTGGGACAGCGAGGGCACCCTCGTGGCCCTCAGCCGCCAGACCGCCAAGGTCCGCCTGCCCCGGTCTCGGGGGTAGGTCGCCGAGGGGTGTGGCCCCTGTCGCGACACGCTGCAAGTACGTCCATGTAAGCTCGTGGGTGGCCCTCCATGGCCACCCACGGTCGCGACAGGGGCCACACCCCTCGGCTCCTCGGCCTGGGAGCGGGGTTCGGGGCCGTGGCGACCTGCGAGGAACTGGGCCTTGAGCCCGCCGGGCCCCGTGAAGTCGGCAGTGGCCGGGCAGCCGGATCACTCGCCCGCCACATGCCCCCCCAACCGCCGGGGGTCCGTGGCGCCGTAGAGGTAGCCCCCCTCCAGCATGATCGACTGCGTCCGCCCCAGGGTGCGCGGCGTGGTGTCGACATTGTGGCCCAGGGACTCCAGCAGGCGCCGGGTATCCGGGCTGATGCCGGACTCCAGGATCAGCCGGTCGGGTAGCCACTGGTGATGGACGCGGGACTCGGTGGCCGCCGCAGCGACGTTCATGTCGAATACCATCGCGTTGAGCAGGGTCTGCAACACCGTGGTGATGATCACGCTACCGCCGGGGCTGCCGGTGGCCAGCCAGGGTTCGCCATCGCGCAGCACCAGGGTGGGGCTCATGGAGGAAAGCGGACGCTTGCCCCCCTCGATGCGGTTGGCCTCGTGTTCCACCAGGCCAAAGGCATTGCTGCTGCCCGGGCGGGCCGCGAAATCGGCCATCTCATTGTTCAGCAGCATGCCGGTGCCGGGCACGGCGATGTGTGAGCCAAAGCTGAAGTTCAGGGTATAGGTGTTGGTGACCACATTGCCCCAGCGGTCGGCGACGCTGTAGTGGGTAGTGTCGTGGCTCTCCTGCACCAGAACGCGTCCGGGAGCAATCTCGCTGGAGGGGGTGGCCCGCCCGGGGTCAACCAGTGCGCGCTGGCGTTCGGCGTAGGACTTGCTGGTCAGCTGCGCAACCGGCACCTCAACGAAATCCGGGTCGGCGAGAAACTGGCTGCGGTCGGCGTAGGCGAGTTTCATGGCCTCCGCCAGGTGATGGATGTAGGCCGCGCTGTTGTGCCCCATGCCCTTGAGGTCGAAGCCCTCCAGCAGGTTGAGCATCTGCAGGATGTGGACGCCGCCGGAGGAGGGGGGCGGGGCGGATACCACCTCGAAACCCTGGAAACTGCCGCGCACCGGTTCTCGCTCCAGCGCGCGGTAGTCGGCCAGGTCCTGCTCGCTGATCAGGCCGCCGCCGCGCTCCATCTCGGCGACGATGCGCTCGGCAACCGGCCCCTGATAAAAGCCTTCGCGGCCGCGCTCGGCGATCTGGCGCAGGGTCCAGGCCAGTTCCGGCTGGCGCCAGTGGTCACCCATCCGGTAGGCGCTGCCGTCGGGCTTGAAGAACAGGCGGGCGGCCTCGGGGTTCTTGCGCAGCTGTTCTGCCCGGGCGGCGATCTCGAACTGCAGCGCCCAGGACACTTCCAGGCCCTCTTCCGCCAGCGCAATCGCGGGGGCGAGCACGCGAGGCAGGGGCAGTGTGCCGTAGCGTTCCTGGGCCAGGATCAGGCCGGCAACGGTCCCCGGGACACCGGAGGAGAGGTGGCTGAAGTAGCTGCGCTGGCGGTCGATCTCGCCCTGCTCATCCAGGAACAGGTCGCGGGTGGCGGCAGCGGGCGCGGTTTCCCGGTAGTCGATAAAGGTCTGGCGGTCTTCCTCGTCGAGGTGGATCAGCATGAAACCGCCGCCGCCGAGGTTGCCCGCCCGGGGATAGCTTACGGCGAGGGCGAACCCGGTGGCGACCGCAGCATCGACGGCGTTACCACCTTCGCGCAGGATATCGAGCCCGATTTCCGCGGCCAGGCGCTCCGGCCCGACCACCATGGCCTGGCGCGCCACCTGCGGCAGGAAACGGCTGCCGTAGTCGATGATGGGGGCCTGCTGCGCCGTTTCCCGCGCCAGTGTGGCGGGGCTCAGTGTGATCAACAGGGCACAGCAACAGGCGAGCAGGCGGTGGCGCATGGTGGTCTTTCTCCTTGAGGTGGGCGCGAGCGAAACACAGCGGCACGGCGTCCGCTGATTGCAGGCGCCGCAGTCAGACTTTACCGGGTTTGCCGCGGTGCGCATACTGCACGAGCTGTTTCCGCCTGGATCTGCGGGGGCGGTGAGCTTCGCGTCCCAAGGGGGCGAGCCTGGGGAGAATTGCCACATGTCTGCGTTGATTGAGGAACTGGAAGGCCGCTGGAAGGAGATCTACGGTCGTCTGGCGGCGGGAGAGGATGCGCCGCCGACCCTGCGCCTGCGCGCCGAGGGCTTGATGGAGGCCGTCGTCCTGGCTGGCCATGCCAGCCCCGAGCAACTGCAATCTCGCCTGGCGGCCCAGTACCGGCAGACCTTCGGCCACGAGCTGGCGACGGCCTGGGGCGAAGACTGGCCGGCTTTTTTCCCCTTCCCGCAGATTCCCGGCTTTGGCCGGCGGGCGCCGGTCTGGCCCACCTCCAGTGATTCCCTATAATGGCCGCTTTGCCGCCTCTGGAGGGCCCCATGCAGTACGAGGAATTTCGACGCGAGTATCTCGCCGGTGGCCTGCGTCGCCATATGCTGGATGACTGCCCCGTCGCCCAGTTCGAACTCTGGCTGGAGCAGGCCGTGACCGGGGGCATCAGCGATCCCACGGCGATGGTGCTGGCCACCGTCGATGCCGAGGGGAATCCCTGGCAGCGGATCGTCTTGCTCAAGGGAGCCTCCCCCGCCGGCTTCGTGTTCTATACCAACTACGGCAGCAACAAGGCGCGGGACATGGCGGAGCACCCGCGGGTGTCGTTGCTGTTTCCCTGGAATGCACTGGACCGGCAGGTCATTATTGGCGGGCGGGTGGAACGGCTGTCCGCCGCCGAGTCGGCGCGCTATTTCCTCAGCCGCCCGCGGGAGAGTCAGCTTGCCGCCTGGGCCTCAAGGCAGAGCCGGGGGATCAGTACCCGCGCGTTGCTGGAGCAACAGATGCAATCGCTGAAGAACAAGTTTTCCCGCGGCGAGGTGCCGGTCCCGGATTTCTGGGGCGGTTATCGGGTCGTTCCCCAACGCATCGAATTCTGGCAGGGTGGAGCCCATCGGCTACACGACCGTTTTCGCTATTATGCCGAGGACAATGGCAGCTGGCGCATCGAACGCCTGCAACCCTGAAAGACAAGGAGAGATTTCCACCCATGATCGACAAGCACGACCTGATCGGCGCCTGGCAACTCGAGTCCTGGAGCATCGGCTACGAGGATCGCGAGGACTTCACCCAGCCCTTTGGTGAAGATCCGCTGGGCTTGCTGGTGTACAGCGAGGATGGCTGGATGAGTGCCTCGATCTCACGGCGCAAGCGCCCGCACTTGCCCGGGAACGAGAGCCCGCGCAAGGTGCCCGAGTCGCTCAAGGCGGACGCCTACGCCAGCTATTTCCACTACGCGGGCCGCTTTCGCGTGCGGGAGGGCGTGGTCACCCACTACGTCACCCAGAGCCTCAATCCGAACTTTCCCGGCACCGAGCAGGTGCGACACGCGGAGCTGGACGGTCAGACGCTGGTGCTCAGCGGCAAGGACCAGGCCCGCGGTGTCACCCGTTACCACACCCTGGTCTGGCACAAGGCGCCGCCCACCGCGGACTGAGCAGCAGTCTCAGCCGGAGGTCTTCCGCTGTCGGAAGTAGCGGGAGTCCTCGGGCAGTCCGAGCAGCATCCGGCGGATGGCGTCCAGCCCCGCGGCGGCGACCATGGTCTGGAACAAGGTACGTTCCACCGGCCAGTGCAGGCAGCGAGTCTTCAGGTCGTCCGCGCTGCCCCAGGCCAGCCACACGGTGCCGACGGGTTTGTCGGGACTGCCGCCATCGGGACCCGCCACTCCGGACACGGCGATCGCATAGTTGGCGCTGGCCCGTTCCAGGGCGCCCAGGGCCATTTCCCGAACCACCGCCTCGCTGACGGCGCCCCAGCGCTGCAGGCTTTCCTCGCTGACGCCCAGCACCCGCTGCTTGATTGTGTTGTGATAGGTGACGAAGCCGGCGTGGAAGGCCGCGGAGGAGCCCGGCACCTGGGTCAGCAGGCTGGCGATCCGGCCGCCGGTACAGGATTCCGCCGTGGTCAGGGTCTCGCCGCGGCCGGCCAGGAGTTCCAGCACCCGGCTCGCCAGGCTGGCGTCCCCCTCGCCGATGATGTGATCGCCGAACAGGCTTTCGAGCTGCTCGAGGCAGCGCTGGCGCAGGGGCAGATACTCCGAGCGGTCTACCGCCAGCTTGAGCTCCAGCTGCGGCGCGCCGGCGCGAAATCCCAGTTCCACTTCCGGGGGCCAGTCGGGGCAGGCATCCGCGATCATTTGCTGGGCCGTGGATTCGCCCAGGCCGAAGGTTTGCAGGCGCAGTATGTGGCGTTTGCCCTGGAGCCCCCAGCGCTGCTGCAGGTCCACCAGAATGTCGTCGAGCATGGCGGTGAGCTCACCCGGCACACCGGGTGTGCAGACCACTCGGCAGCTGCCCAGGGACAGGGCGAAACCCACGGCGCTGCCGATGGGGTTGGCCACCACATCGGCGCCCGCGGGCAGCATGGCCTGCTTGCGATTGGCGTGGTTGAGGGGCAGCTGGCGCCGCTGGCACCAGGTTTCGAGGTGCGCCAGCGCTTCCGGATGCTCACTCAGGGGCACGCCGGCCGCCCGCGCCAGTATCTCGGCGGTGAGGTCGTCCACGGTGGGACCGAGGCCACCGTTGACCAGCAGAAAATCGGCGTTGTTCGCCATCTCCCGCAGCTCGCGTTCGAGAGCGCCGGCGTCGTCCCCGAGGGTGACCTTGCGGGCGACGGGCAGGCCGAGTTCGCCCAGGCGCCGGGCGATCAGGGCGGAGTTGGAATCGATGGTGTCGCCGCTCATCAGTTCGTTGCCGGTCAGGAGTAGCTGGATGCGGGGGAGGCGGTGGCTCATGGGCGTTCCTTGCGGGTTGGAGGCCACAGGATAGCGCCAATGCTTTTGAAACGGCAAAATGCTATGTTCATTCAGTCAGTCGGCGCGCAGGGAGAGCCAGGCGCTTGAAAACCAGGTATTGTCCGGAGTGCGGCGCGACTCTGAAGCGCCATGTCGTGGGTGGGGAGGTGCGCAACCACTGGCAGTGTACCCGCTGCGGCCGCCTGCACCACGATTTTCCCATGGTCGTGGTTACCTGTTTTGTCGCCTGTGGCCAGCGCCTGCTTTGGGTGCAGCGCGCGCTGCCGCCGAAGCGGGGGCACTGGGCCATTCCCGGCGGTTTCCTGGAGCAGGGAGAGACACTGGCCGAAGGTGCCGCGCGGGAGTTGCGCGAGGAGAGCGGCGTCGCCCTGCCGGCCTCACAGCTGCAGCTCTACATGACCGGCACCATCACCTTCATCAATCAGGTCTACGTCGCCTTCCGGGCGGCGGTGGATACCGAGTTCGTGCTGCCGGGCGTGGAATCCCTGGACTGCGGCTTCTTTTCCCGGGAGGAGTGTCCCTGGGACCGGGTGGCCTATCCGGAGGTGAACGACGTCATTGTGCGTGCCTACGACGATCTGGCATCGGGGGAATTCGAGGTCTGGCACACGGAAATGACCGAGCACACTTATCTCAGCCGCCGGGTTTCACCTGGCCAGCCCGGCGAGCCCCGCGGATGAGCCGCGAGACATCGGGAGGCAAGGCATGAATGCGACCGTTCTGATGCCCGGTCTGCTGCATATCGGCGGCGGTTGCCGCGAGCGTCTGCTGGAGACGTTGAGCCAGCTGGGGCTGCACCGGCCGCTGCTGGTGACCGATCCTTTCCTCGCCGCGCAGGGTCTGCACGAGCCCCTGTTGCGCGCCCTGGGGGAGGCGCAGGTGCCCTGTGGCGTGTTTGCCGACTGTGTCCCGGACCCGACCACTGACAGCGTCGGCGCGGGGCTGGCGGTCTGCGCGGAAGGAGATTACGACTGCCTGGTCGCGCTCGGCGGCGGCAGCGCCATCGACACCGCCAAGGCGATTGCCGTGCTCGCCCGCCACGGCGGCGAGATGCGAGACTACCGGGTGCCCGCCAGCGTGCCGCCGGGGCTGCCGGTGATTGCCGTCCCCACCACCGCGGGTACCGGTTCAGAGGTGACGCGAGCCGCCGTGATCACGGATTCCCGGGATGGCGAGAAAATGCTCTGCATGGGGCCGGGCCTGGTGCCTGCGGCGGCCCTGGTGGACTACGAATTGTCCCTGAGCATGCCGCCGCGACTTACCGCCGATACCGGGCTGGACGCGCTGTGCCACGCCCTGGAGGCCTATGTCAGTCGCAAGGCCAACCCCTTTACCGACAGCCTGGCGCTGGCGGCCCTGACCGCCATCGGTCGCTATCTGGAGACCGCCTGGCGGGAGCCCGGCAACTGCGCCGCACGGGAGGCCATGATGCTGGCCGCGACGCAGGCCGGCATCGCCTTTGCCAATGCCTCGGTGACCCTGATCCACGGCATGAGCCGACCCTTGGGGGCGCATTTCCACGTGCCCCACGGCCTGGGCAATGCCATGTTGCTGGCCGAGGTCACCGCCTGGTCGGTGCCTGCGGCGCCAGGGCGCTACGCCGACTGCGCCCGGGCACTGGGCCTGGCGGCACCGGCTGAGTGTGACGAGCGGGCCGTGGAGCGGCTGGTCAGCGGCCTGCGGGCCCTCACCGTCAGGCTGGAGGTCCCCGGCCCCGAGGCCTGGGGCATTGCCGAAGCTGACTGGCGGGAGGCACTGCCCTTGATGGCCGAGCAGGCCCTGGCATCCGGCTCCCCGGCCAATAACCCGCGGCTTGCCAGCGCGGCGGAGATCGAGGCCCTTTACCGCCGACTCTGGGCCTGAATCCGGGTGCCTATTCAAGCCCCTGGCCATTGGCTACACTGATCAGCCCTGTGACAGGTGGAGGTCTCCGCATGAAACGCGTGGTATTCAACCAGAAAGGTGGCGTGGGCAAGACCAGCATCACCTGCAATCTCGCCGCGATCAGCGCCGCCCGCGGCCTGCGCACCCTGGTGGTGGACCTGGATGTGCAGGGCAATACCACGCACTATCTGGTGGGCGAGATCGACGCCGAGGCTTTTCCCGCCGAGGCCCAGGGTGCGGCCGGGTTGTTCAAGCAGACGGTGGGCTCCAAGCGCATGCGCAAGAACCCCGATGCCTTTGTCTGGGAGACGCCCTGGGAAAATCTCTACCTGCTGCCCTCCAGCCCCTATCTCACACAACTGGAGCGCGAGCTGGAGGCCCGCTACAAGATCTACAAGCTGCGCGACGCCCTGGAAAAGCTGGATGAGGTCTACGATCGCATCTATATCGACACCCCGCCGAACTTCAACTTCTTCTCCAAATCGGCGCTGATTGCCGCCGATGCGGTACTGATTCCCTTTGATTGCGACAGCTTTGCACGCCAGAGCCTGTATGCGCTGATGGACAACATCGCCGAGCTGCAGGAGGACCACAATCCGGACCTGGAGGTGGAGGGCATCCTGATCAACCAGTTCAACAGCCAGGCGCGCTTGCCGGGGGAGCTGGTGGCCGAGCTCGAGGAGGAGGGCTACCCGGTGTGTGCCACCTACCTGAGTGCCTCGGTGAAAATGCGCGAATCCCACCGGGAGCACCGCCCGCTGATCGACCTGGCGCCCAGCCACAAGCTGACCGGGCAGTTCCTCGACCTTTACGACGAACTGGAGTCGCGCTGAATTCCGCACCGGGCGCGGCCCCGCTGGCCGGCCCGGCAGGCTGCCAAGGCCTGTCTACACCTCCGGCAGCAGGCTGCCCGCCTTGCCCACTGCCTCGACGTACTCGTCGAGGAGGCGGAACATCACTTGGCGTACGGATTCCACTTCGTTGATCTGGCCGATCACCTGACCGCAGGGGTTGAAGGCCACCTTCTGGCAGTCGCCGTGGCTGGCGTAGACCGCGGTGCGTCGAATGCCGTCCGAGGTCACCATGCCCTGCAGGGGCATGCCCAGCGGTTCCGGCGTGTCCGCGCGCTCCCAGGCCTCGGTCCACTCGTTGCGCAGCATGCGGCAGGGCTTGCCGGTCCACGAGCGCGAGCGCACGGTGTCTTCGCTGGTGGCCTTGAGCAGGGTGGCCTTCTGCGCCGGTTCCATGTGGGCCTCCTCCACGGTCAGCCAGAGTGAGCCGGTCCACACGCCGGCGGCCCCCAGGGCCATGGCCGCCGCGACCTGCCGGCCATTGCCAATGCCCCCGGCGGCCAGCATCGGCAGGTCGCCGATGGCATCGACGATCTGCGGCCACAACACCATCGAGCCGACGTCGCCGGTGTGCCCGCCGCCTTCACCGCCCTGGGCCACCACGAAATCGAGCCCGGCCTCCTTGTGGGCCACGGCCTGCTTGACCCGGCCGCAGAGTGCGCCGATCAGGCGGCCCGATTCCTGTACCCGGCGAATCTTGTCCGCGGGCGGGGTGCCCAGCGCGTTGGCGATCAGACGGCATTTGGGCCGCTTCAGCGCCTCTTCCAGCAGCGGCGTGGCGGTGGCTTCGGTCCAGCCCAGCAGACCCATGCTCTTGCTGCCGTCGGGCCATTCCGGCACGCCGGCGTCGGCGAGCAGTTTCTGGGCGAAGTCGATATGTTCCGGGGGAATCATTTTCCACAGCTGGGCTTCCAGTTCCTCCGGGCTCATGTCCCCCATGCCCTCGTACTTCTGGGGGATCACGATATCCACGCCGTAGGGGCGGTCGCCGATGTGCTCGTCGATCCAGTCCAGCTCTTCCTTCAGCTGCTCGGGCGTGAAGCCCACTGCGCCGAGTACGCCGATGCCGCCGGCCTTGCTGACGGCGACAACCACGTCGCGGCAGTGGGTGAATGCGAAGATGGGGTAGTCGATACCCAGGCGTTCGGACAGGGTCTGCGTCATGGTGTGCTCCCGGACTGACAGTGGATTGCCGCAGTATTGGCGCGCCCGGGGCGCGCTGCAATGGTGCCGGGGTGTCAGGGCGATTGGCCGATCCGCTCAAAGCCCCTGATGTCGGTGCACCGGGGGCCGGGGGGGTCTGCATAACGATATGCAAGTAAGTTATTTGGCAAGGCTGTTTTGATTCTTTAAAGTGCCTCGCTCATCCTGTTCTGTGTGACGCGATCTGTAGTGGATATTGATATTGCCAAGGCCAACGCCGCGCTCCGCCACGCCAGTGCCGGCGAGGTGGTTAGCTGGGCCCTGGCCCAGGGCCGCCGCACCATTGCCACCACCAGCATGGGGCGCAATGCCGCCGTGATGCTGCATCTGGTCAGCCAGGTGGATCCCTCCGTGCCGACGATTTGGGTGGATACCGGTTACAACCTGCGGGATACCTACGTGGTGGCCGAGCGTCTGATCCAGGATCTGGCGCTCAACATCCATGTCTACTCACCGCTGATGACCTCCGAGCGGCGCAATGCCATCATGGGCGGCATCCCCACGGTGGACGACGAAGAGCGCCACCGGGAGTTTACCCGGCAGGTCAAGCTGGAGCCCTTCGCCCGGGCGCTGGCGGAGTTCCAACCGGAGATCTGGCTCACCGGTATCCGCCGGGAAGAGACCGAGCACCGCAAGACCCTGGACGTCGTGTCACTGGATGACCGCGGCATTCTCAAGGTAGCGCCCTTGTTCTACTGGTCGGAGGCCGACGTGGAGGCCTACATGGCCGAGCACCACCTTCCCAGCTGCCGTCACTATTTCGATCCCACCAAGGTGCACGACGGCCGCGAGTGCGGGCTGCATACGGCGGCCTGAACTCAGCCCATTACCAGGCCGATCACCACCGCCATGACCGCGGTCGCTACCAGAAAGCCCGCGGTGACTGCCGCCAGGCGCTTGAGGGTGCGTTCGTCTTCCCGGGTGTCTTCCGGGCGCATGTGTTGGGTCATGTCAAACCTCCCTGATTCGGGTTGCCGATACTTCCCAGTGTGGAAAAGCCGCGGCCTTTCCGCCTTGATGCGGGTCAAGAAAACCGCGATCCCGGCGCTGAACGACGCTGGCCGGGCGACGGCAGATCGCCGCTGAACGGTCTATACTTTGACCAACGCTAAAGGGAGAGGGGCCGGTATGACAAGCCCGTTCCGCGGTATCCGGGTCGCAAGGCTGATCATCACCCTGGCGCTGATCACGGTGGTGGGCTGCAGCCACACGCCACGCTTTGCCGATGCCGTGCGTGACCTGCCGCCCCTGCCGGGCATTGAGGCATCTGCCGCAGCGGATGAACCGGCTGCCGACCTGCTGGGGCTGGATGAGGCGATGCGCCGGTTTCTGGTCCATTACGCCCCCCGGGACGCGCATCCCCAGCGTCGTCTGACCAGCCTGCACGAGGCGCTGCGCGGCGCGGGAACCCTCGGCCTCCAGTACGACCCCTTTGCCGACGGCAGTGCCCGCGAGGTGTTCCACCGCGGCACTGCCAATTGCCTCGGATACGCCAACCTGTTCGTGGCCCTGGCCCGCGAAGCGGGCCTGGATGCGCGCTTCCAGTGGCTCGAGGTCCGTCCCCAGTGGTCACATCTGGGCGATCGGGTTGCCCGCGGGCTGCATGTGAACGTGGTGGTGCGGCTGCCGGATGGCAATCGCTACATGGTCGATATCGACCCCTTGCAGCCCGGGGACGTGGCCGGTACCCACCTGCTGCGCGACTACCAGGCGGCGGCGCTGCACTACAACAACCTGGCCGTGGAGGCCATGGAAGCCGGCGATATGGGCTTGGCCTGGCGGGAATCCCTGCGTGCCCTGCGCCTTGCGCCGGACATGGCGCAGCTGTGGGTGAATGTCGGGGTGCTTTACCGGCACGCGGAGCGGGAGGATATTGCCGAGGAGGCCTGGTTGCGCGCCCTTGAGCTGGATTCCCGTGAGCGCTCCGCGATGAACAACCTGGTGTTGCTCTACAGTCGGCAGGGGCGGGACAGCGAACGCCAGCGCTGGGAGTACGCCTTGAGGCAGCACCGGGACAGCAGCCCCTGGTATCACGCCTCACTGGCCCAGCACGCGGGGGCACAGGAAAACTGGACGGCTGCCCTTGTCCATTACCAGTGGGCACTGAAACTGCTCCCGGATGACAGTCAGTTGCTCAAGGAGGCCGCTCTGGTGGAGCTGCGCCTGGGGCACAACCGCCGCGCCGAGGCACTGCTGGAGCGCGCCCTGGCGGCCGCCAGCCTGGACAGTGATGTGCGCGCCCTGGAAGGAAAGCTGCGGGTACTGCAGCAGGCCCGGGCTCAGCCCCCCGAACGCGGCAGTACGCGGATGTAGGCGCGCTGCTTGAGCCGGCCGCTCAGCCGTGACAGGAAGTTGATGAGGCGCATCTGCCAGCCATACTTGTGTTGCAGGGCCTCGAGCGCGCTGCGTATTTCGGCGGGGTCCTCGATCAGCTGTGCTTTGGCTTCCACCCAGCCATCGGTCAGCTTGCCGGTGACTGTGCAGGGGGCAATACGGGCATCGCTGAAGTTGCGCAGGCGCTTGACCTTGCCTGCATCGCCCGAGGAAAACACATAGTAGGCTCCACCCTGCGGCGCAAACCACACCGGTGTGGGTACAAATTTGCCGTTGCGGCGGCGGGTGGCCAGACTGATGTACTGCGCCGTGTCGATCTGTGCCATCAGTTCCCTGTTCATTGGCCTTCCGGTAGAGTCGTGTTCCGGTGCGGAGTGCGGGCGAAGACGCGCGCCCCGCGTGCCGTGCATGATAACAGCTACAGGAGCGAATGAATGGCCTTCGAAACGACGACCGATGAAGTGCTGCAGGGCGTTTCCCTGGCGGGGAAGGTGGCGGTAGTGACGGGGGCCTCGGCGGGGCTGGGTGTGGAGACCGTGCGCAGCCTGGCCGCCGCGGGTGCCGAGGTGGTGATGCTGGCCAGGGACACGGCAAAGCTGGAAACGGTGCGTGAGCGTCTGGCCAATGAGGTGCCCGCGGAGCGGCTGCACAGTGTCCGGCTGGATCTGGCTGATCTCGACCAGATTCGCCAGGCTGCCCAGGGTATCCTGCACGACTGGCCCCGCATTGATCTGCTGATCAACAATGCGGGAGTCATGGCGACTCCGCTCGGCCATACCCGGCAGGGCTTCGAGATGCAGCTGGGTACCAATCACGTTGGCCATTTCCTGCTTACGGTGCTGCTCGCACCCGCTCTGCAGGCCGCCGCAAAGCCGGGAAGGGCGGCGCGGGTGGTCAACCTGAGTTCTGCCGGTCATCGCATGGGCGGCATGCACTTCGATGACCCCAACTACCGGCAGCGGGCCTACGACAAGTGGGACGCCTACGGGCAGTCGAAGACCGCCAATGTCCTGTTCACGGTGGCCCTGGACGCCCGCCTGCGCGAGCGCGGCGTGCGCGCTTTTGCGGTACACCCGGGTGCCATCAATACCGAGCTGGGCCGCCACATGGATGCTGACGACATGCGCGCCATGACCCGCAACTTGCCCGAGGGCACCCGGCTGCAGTTCAAGACCCCGGCCCAGGGGGCGGCGACGTCGGTCTGGGCGGCCACGGCGCCTGATCTCGAGGGCTGCGGGGGCTTGTATCTGGAGGACTGCCATGTGGCGGCCGCGGCGGGCCCGGACGACTTCGAGGGCGTGCAGTCCCACGCCACCGATCCACAGGCCGCCGAACAATTGTGGGCGCTGTCGGTGGAGTGGACCGGGGTGGATCTGACGTGAGCGCCTGGCGCCGGCTCACGGGTCTGTGGTGCCTCCTCTGCCTGCTGTCGGTGGCAAGCGGATCAATACGGGCCGAGTCTCCGCCGCGGGTGGATACCCTGGAGCAACGGGCCAGTCGCGTGCTGGACCGGGTCACACACGGTTCTCCCGACCTGGCCCGCCTGATTGACAGCGCCCGGGCGGTGCTGGTGTTTCCCGAGGTGGTGCCGATGACCTTCGGCGAGGGCGGCCAGTACGGTGAAGGGGCCCTGCTGGTTGCCGGCGCGGTGGTGGCCCACTACGCCTCCACCAGCGCCGAGCCCCCCCTGTTGCCCCCGGGGGTCGCACACCGCACGGATGTCTTGTTGTTCATGACCGATGAAGCGCTGTGGGACTTCCGCAACCGCCCGGTCTGGCGGCTGGGCCTGGACGGACGTGTCAGTGTTCTCGAGCACAGTCGCCCCCCGCGCTGGTCGGCTGCGGGTGGGCAGTCGCCGGTGCTGGGTTTCAGCCTGGCGGGCCCGGCGCTGCGAGAGCCCCTGCGGCTGGCCAACAATACCCTCAGCCGCATTCGCTGAGGCTGGCCGAGCCCGGCGGCTTTTGGGTATCCTGCGGGTCTTTCCGACTCAGGCCCAGGGAGTTCATCCATGCCCCGTTCCACCCCCGTCGCGCACATCCTGTCAGGCGCCCTCGCCATTGGCAGCCAGGTCACCGTCAGTGGCTGGCTGCGCAGCAAGCGTGACTCCAAGGCCGGCATCTCTTTCCTCGCCGTGCACGATGGCTCCGCCTTTGATGCCCTGCAGGCGGTGGTGCCCAGTGAGCTGGAGAATTACCACAGCGAGGTCCTGCACCTGTCCACTGGCTGTGCGGTGACCGTGCACGGGGAGCTGGTGGCCTCCCAGGGCAAAGGGCAGAGCGTGGAAATCCAGGCCAGTTCGGTCGAGGTCCACGGCTGGGTCGAGGACCCCGAGTCCTACCCCATCGCGAAAAAGCGCCACAGCTTCGAGTACCTGCGCACCCAGGCGCATCTGCGCCCGCGCACCAACACCTTCGGGGCGATTACCCGGGTCCGCGCGACCCTGGCCAACGCCATTCACAATTACTTCCATCAGCACGGCTTCTACTGGGTCAACACACCGATCATTACCGGCAGTGACTGCGAGGGTGCGGGGGAGCTGTTCCGGGTCAGTACGCTGGATTTCGCCAACCTGCCGCGCACGCCGGCCGGAGCCGTGGATTTTGCTCAGGACTTCTTCGACGGCGAGGCCTTCCTGACCGTGTCCGGCCAGCTGGAGGTGGAGTCCTACTGCCTGGCGATGAGCAAGGTGTACACCTTCGGCCCCACCTTCCGCGCGGAAAACTCCAATACCAGCCGTCATCTGGCGGAGTTCTGGATGGTGGAGCCCGAGGTGGCCTTTGCCGACCTGCAGGACAATGCCGACCTGGCCGAGGGCCTGCTCAAGCACCTGCTCACCCGGGTTCTTGAAGAACGCGAGGACGACATGGTGTTCTTCCAGCAGCGTATCGACAGCGGCGTTATCGAGCGTCTGCGCTGCGTGATTGAACAGCCTTTCGAGCGCATGGAGTACGCCGAGGCGGTCCGTATCCTGGAAAACTGTGGTGAAAGCTTTGAATTCCCGGTGGCCTGGGGTACGGACCTGGCTTCCGAGCACGAGCGCTACCTGGCCGAAAAGCACGTCGGCAGGCCCGTGGTCCTGATGAATTACCCGAAGGATATCAAGGCCTTCTACATGCGCCTGAATGACGACGAGCAGACCGTCGCCGCGATGGACGTTCTGGCGCCGGGTATTGGAGAAATCATCGGCGGCAGCCAGCGGGAGGAGCGCCTGGAGGTGCTGGACCAGCGCATGGACCCCGGCCTGCGTGACGAGCTCTGGTGGTACCGCGACCTGCGCCGTTACGGCAGCGTCCCCCACGCGGGGTTTGGCCTGGGGTTTGAGCGTCTGCTCAATTATGTCACTGGCATGGAGAATGTCCGCGACGCGATCCCGTTCCCACGCACGCCGGGCAACGCGCACTTCTAGCGCACTGCCGGTACAGCGGGCTAGCGGGGAGGGGCGAGGGCATCCGCCATCAGGCGGGCGTAGTCGGCGAATGCGGCTTCAATGTCGCGCTTTTTGTCGTGTTCTCCGAAGGCCCGGTAGAGGCCGGTCGAAAGGGCCGACCACAGCATGTCGGCGAGGATGTCGCTGGCGATGTCGGATCTGACATCGCCCTGGTCCCGCCCGATTTGCAGCAGCTCGGTGAAGGCCTCCCGGTAGGCGTCCGTCACCTGCCGATTGCTCCGGTCCCGGCCGCCGCGTATGCGGGTCAGCTCGGGGTAGATAACCGCGTTGAGTGCGCGATGTCGGGTGAAGTAGTGAGCTGCCTCCCGAAAAATGTCGGCGAGGCGCTCGCGGGTGCTGGCCGGTGAGTGGCAGCTGGCGCGGATGCGCTCCGGGAACTGTTGCTCGAAGCTGCTGGCCATCGCCAGCACGATATCGTCCTTGCTGGGAAAGTAATTGAACAGGGTGGTGCGCGACACGCCGGCATCCCGGGCAATATCGTCCATGCGTGTGCCCTCGAAACCCCGATCACTAAACCGCTGAGCGCTGGCGTGCAGGATCTGTTGACGGGTGTGCCGTTTTTTTTCTTCCCGCAAGCCCATAAGACGTCACTTCCTCTTTTGCTTCACCCCCGGCGGCATGAAGGGGTTCTGTTTCATAAAAGTGAATTCTAGTTCAAAAATGATGTTGAGTACATAATTCTTCTGTGCTCTACTGCCTGGAGACAGGCTGCCCGGGGCAGCGTGCTGTTGCGCCAGTTGGCGTGCCGGGCGGCGAGCCCCTTGAGTCTGGGTTGGTGACGGGAGAATAACGATGGATTTCAGTATTGCGGCATCCGTGCAGGAAGAGCTGGATTGGATGCGACGTTTCGTGAACGAGGAAGTCATCCCGCTGGAGCTGCTGCTGGAGGATCTCAACCAGCAACAGATGGATGCGATGTTTGCCCCGCTCAAGCAGCAGGTCCGGGAGCGCGGTCTGTGGGCGGCCCACCTGCCGCCCGAGGACGGCGGCCAGGGGCGCGGGCAGGTACACCTGGCGCTGATGCACGAGGTGCTGGGGCGCACGGACCTGGCGCCCGAAGTGTTCGGCTGCCAGGCCCCCGACTCCGGCAATGCCGAGCTGATTGCCGCCGGAGCCAATGCGGCACAACGCGAGCGTTGGCTCGCGCCGCTGCTGCGGGGCGAGCAGCGCTCCGCCTTCTCGCTCACCGAGTTCGAGAATTCCGGCTCCGACCCCACCGGCATCGAGACCCGCTGTGTCCGCGACGGCGACCACTGGGTCCTGAACGGGCACAAGTGGTTCACCTCCAATGCCTCGGTGGCGGACTTCCTGGTGGCCATGGTGGTGACGGATCCGGAGGCGCCTCCGCATCGGCGTGCCAGTATGGTGATCGTGCCCCGGGGCACCCCCGGCCTGCGGCTGATCCGCGATATCGGCACCATGGCCCATCCCGCCTACACGGAGGCGGGGGACCTGGCCAGTCGCATTGGCGGCCATACCGAGCTGCGCTTCGAGGACTGTCGGGTGCCCCTGGACCACATGATCGGGGAGCCTGGAGACGGTTTCATCCTGGCGCAGAAGCGCCTGGGTGGCGGTCGCATTCATCACGCCATGCGCATGATCGGGCAGTGCAACCGGGCTTTCGAAATGATGCAGGAGCGGGCGGTCTCCCGGGTCAGCAAGGGCAAGCCCCTGGGAAGGCACCAGATGGTGCAGGCGATGATTGCCGACAGCTACGTGGAGATCGAAATGGCCCGTCTGCTGGTGCTCAAGGCGGCCTGGACCATGGACAGCAGCGGGCCCCACAGTCCCCAGGCGCAGAAGGATATCGCGGCGGCCAAGTTTGCCCTGCCGAACATCATGCTCGGCGTCATCGACCGCGCGATACAGGTGCACGGCTCTCTCGGCTACTCCTGCGATATGCCGCTGGAGAAAATGTACCGCGCGGGGCGCGGGCTTCGGGTGGCCGATGGCGCCGACGAGGTGCACCGGCAGACCGTGGCGCGCCTGGTGCTGAAAGGGCTGACGCCCCGAGAGGGCAAACCGCGGGAGTACATTCCGGAGCAGCGGGCGCGGGCCATGGCCCGCTATGGCGAACAACTGGCAAGGGTGCGCAGGGAGTTGGCGGATGGCTGAGGTGAAGGGCATCAATCGAGAGCCGCTGAGCGCCTGGCTGGCGCAGGCACTGCCGGGGCATCCGCCCCCCTACGATTTCGCACTGGTGGCTGCCGGCGGCTCGAACCTGACCTATATCGTCGGTGACGGTGGTGGGAGGGCCTTCGTACTGCGTCGCCCGCCGGTGCGGGCGCGGATCGCCACCGCCCACGACATGCGGCGGGAGTACCGCATCATGCGTGCGCTGTCGGGGTCCGGGGTGCCAGTGCCCGAGATGCTGGCCTGGTGCGATGACCCGGCGGTCAACGGCGCCGAGTTCTACTGCATGGAAAAGGTCGAAGGGCACATCCTGCGGGACCTCGCCGCTACCGGGACGATGTCCGCCGCCGCCTGCGAGCGCGCCTCAGACAGCCTGATCGAAGGGCAGGTGCGACTGCACCAGGTGGACCTCGAGGCGGCGGGACTGGCGGACCTGGCACGGCACGAGCACTACCTGGAGCGCCAGCTCAAGCGCTGGGCGACGCAAGTGGAGGCGGGCGCCACGCGCGATCTGCCGCTGCTCAATCGCCTGCACCGGGCACTGGCAGCGAGCGTGCCGGAGCCGCAGACGGCACCCGGTCTGGTGCACGGCGACTACCGCTTCGACAACGTGGTGCTGGATGGCGACTGGAACCTGGCTGCCGTGCTGGATTGGGAGCTGTGCACGATTGGCGACCCTGTCGCCGACTTTGTCTGGTCACTGTGTTATTGGGCGGAACCGGAGGACAGCCTGACCTGGCTGATGGATCCACCGACGCGCAACCCAAACTTCCCGCGGCGTCAGACGGTCCTGGAGACCTACCAGGCCCGAGCAGGCCTGACACTGCGGCACCTGGACTGGTACCTCGCCTTCAGCTGGTGGAAGCAGGCCTGCATCGTCGAAGGGGTCTATGCGAGGCTGCAGAAGGGCGCCGGAGGCGGCATGAAAGTGGAGTCGCTGGAGCGGATTGCCGCCCGCGTCGAGCGCTACCTGCAGCGGGCGGACAGCATCCTGCAGGCCGCCTGATTGGGGCCTGCAGTGCCCCCGCTGATCACGTGACCCGGCGGGGGAGGAGGGGTCAGGCCGGCGGCCCGTTTGGCGGCGCGGCCTGATCGGTGTGCTCCGCGGGGCCTTTCGGTGGCTTGAGCCCCTCTCCCGCGCGCAGGCCGAACTGCGCCTGGTGCTGGTTTTCGCCATCGGCGCCCTGGTAGTCCACCCGCACCGCCTGGTGCAGCTGGAAGCGACGGGTGGTGCTGGTCAAGCTGGCGGTCCACTTGTCGTAACTGAACTTCTCCGGGTCCTTGCGCAGGTCCACAAAGCCCTCCAGCCCGCAGTCGTCCAGGCGCACGGTAAATCCGGAACTGTTGACGTGGGTAATGTGGGCGGGGAAGCCCTCGCTGTTGTCTTTGGCCAGGCGGGCCAGGTAGCGGCTTGCCAGCCAGCGCTCGGCCTCCAGGGTGGCGGCTCGCACATTGAGCAGGCGGGCCTGCAGGCGGGCCAGCATGTCGGCATCGACGCGGTCCGCGGGCTCTCCTCGCAGCACAGCCTTGATCTGCTGGTGTGCCAGAAAGTCCACGTACTTGCGCAGGGGCGAGGTGCAGTTGGTGTAGGACTCCAGGGACATGCCCATGTGCAGTCCCGCCTCGGTGGTGATCTCCGCCCGCGTCAGCAGACGGTTTACCATGGCGCGCAGGGGCAGATCGCCGCCGTCTTCCGAAAGGGCGCGCATGATGTCGCGGTAGCCCTCGCGGCTGGCCAGATCCAGGGCCTCGGTGGCGGGGGCGTGCAGGGCGAGGAACTGACGCGCCTCGTCGAGGCGGTCGTTGCGAAAGCCGGGGTGGACCACGAAGGGGCCCTTCGCCTGGTGGCGCTGGAGAAAGCTGGCGGCACAGCGGTTGGCGGCGATCATGCATTCCTCCACCAGGCGCTGGGAAAGCAGCTTGTCGTGGGGCTCGATATGATCGATCTGCTTGCGGTCGTTGAGAATCCAGCGGAACTCCTGGCGATCCTCCATCACCAGCTCGCGCGCCTCGCGGCGCCCGCGCAGCGCACGGTAGAGCTGGTACAGGGCCTCCAGGGGCGTGGCGTGGCTCATCAGCTCGTCGGCGTGGCCGTTCAGATAGCGATCCACTGCCACATAGGAGAGCTTGGCGCGGGAGCGGATCGTGGCCTCGATAAACTCGAACTCGCCCAGTTCACCCTCGTTGTTCACGCTGAGCTTGCAGACCAGGGCGGGGCGGTCCTCGCCCTCTGCCAGGGCGCAGTGCACCTGGGCCAGTTCCTCCGGCAGCATGGGCAGTACGTCGCCGTGGAAATACACCGATGTCGCCCGTGCCGCGATGTCTTCCTCCAGGCGCGAGCCGCGGGGAATCCACGCCGTGGGGTCGGCAATCGCGACATACAGGGTCCAGCCTTCGCTGCTGCTGTCGGCGTAGAGAGCGTCATCGATGTCCAGGGTGCGGCTGGCGTCAATGGAGACAAACTCCAGCCCGGTGAGGTCTTTCCGCGCGCTGTCCTGGAGTGGGCTGCACTGGGTCAGCTGCGTCTGCAGTTCGCCGCGGGCGGGCCCGCTCCAGTCGACCGGCAGCCGGTACTTGCCCATGCAGTAACTGTTTTCGATGCCCGGGGTCTCGTCGTTGCCGTAGACCTGCAGCACCTTGGCCTGGGGTTTGCCGTCGCGGATCGGGTGACGGAGGATCGCGGCGCGGAGATAGTCGCCCTCCTTGACACCGTTGCGGGCGTGCGGCGGTATGAACAGCCAGCGCTTGAGCCAGGGCAGGTCGGGCTGGACGAAGATGGCCTTGCCCTTGCGCACGCAGCGTCCGGTGAAGTCGGCCAGGGGGCTGTCGAGCAGCTTTTCGATATCGGCGACGGTGCGGTTGTCCTTGCCCGGCCGCACACACACGCGCACCCGGTCGTCGGGAAACACCTTGAGCATTTCGTCGGGTGGAATAAAAACTTCCCGGCCATCGTCAAGCACCGCGAAACCGTAGCGGGACTGGGTCCCCTTGACGGTGGCGTCGGCGCGCTCTTTTTCAGCCTCCATCTGGGATTTGAGGCCTTTCAGCCTGGAGAGCGAGTCGCTGTCTAACATGGTGAACAGGGTCCTTTCAGCAATCCGGCATCGTAGCCGAATTCACCGCGCCTGTCAGGCTCGCCGGGCGTCGCGCTGACGGTAGCAGGAGGGACAGTGCCCCTTCCGGGACCGTCGGAGGCATGGATGCCGACGCCGAGCGTACAAGGATGTACTCGCAGCGTGTCCCGGAAGGGGCACTGTCCCTCCTGCGGGCCGACATCGTGCCAGCATTGACTTTGTGTCCGCCCGGGTGTTCACTCGAAGGCAAGTTGTGGTGTATCCCGATGCGGGTAAGTGCCCTTGAGACGACCGCCGACGCGAGACTGTCCTCCTGCCCACCTCCGTTCCCCCGGAGCCTGGAGGTGCCGCTCGCCGATTCGTCACCACCCCCTCCCGCCCCCTGATTCTCTTCTCCTGTTTTCCGCTACGCCCCTGCCCCAACCCACGAGGACTGCTGTATGGACTCAGGCACTTCCCTGCGCATCGAAAAGACCGCACTGAAAGCGGTCGTCAAGAAAACCTACGTCCTGGACACCAATGTCCTGCTTCACGACCCCACCGCCATTACTGCTTTCAACGAACACCATGTGGTCATTCCCATGACCGTGCTGGAGGAGCTGGACCACATCAAGGACCGCCACGAGAAGACCGTCAGTCGCGAGGCGCGGATAGCCATCAACATGATCGACAAAGTGGTGGACGGCGCTTCGCCGCAGTCCATACAGGCGGGGGTGGACGTCCCGGGCAGCGCGGTCGAGGGGCCTCTGGGAACGCTGGCCATCTACCCCGACCAGCTGCTCACCGATGCCGGCGATGTGCCCTACCTGGATGTCACCCAGGACCAGGCCAATGACAACCGCATCATCAACGTCGCCCTGCGCCTGCAGGCGGAACAGCCCGGGGCCTTTGTCTGCCTGGTGACCAAGGACATCAACATGCGCATCAAGGCCAAGGGCTCGGGCCTGATGCATGTGGAGGACTACCGCCGGGACCGCATCCTCGACGATATCGACCTGCTGGCCAAGGGCTACCAGGTGGTGGAGGGGGATTTCTGGTCGCGTATTCCGGAGGTGGACACCTTGCGCGAGGAGGCGGTGACCCTGCACCGCGTACCCCGGCGCTACTTGCCCGAGGCCTATCCGCGCCTGTTCTACCTCGACGAACGCGACCTGGTGGCGGTGGTGCAGCGCATCGACAGCGACTATGTCTACCTGCGCTGCGACAGTCGGGACAGCCTGATGCACCGGCGCTTCTGGGGCATGTCACCGCGCAACATGGAGCAGGCCATGGCCATGGCGCTGCTCGCCGACGAGAATGTCGACATGACGGTGATGACCGGTCCCGCCGGGTCGGGCAAGACGCTGCTGGCGCTCGCCTATGGCCTGCATGCGATCCTCGAGCAGAAACGTTTCAGCAAATTGATCGTGGCGCGGTCCACGCCACCGATCGCCGAGGATATCGGTTTCCTGCCGGGAACCGAGGAGGAGAAGATGGCCCCCTGGCTGGCTGCTTTCGACGACAACCTGGAAATTCTCCACGGTGCCGACGAGTCCTGCGGTGGCAGCATCGCCTACGTCAAGGAGCGCGCGAATATCCAGTTCAAGTCGCTCAATTTCATGCGCGGGCGCTCCTTCAACAACGCCTACATCATCATCGACGAGGCCCAGGGACTGACCCAGTTCCAGCTCAAGTCGGTGATCAGCCGGGTCGGGGCGGATTCTCGCATCGTGGTGCTGGGCAACCTGGCGCAGATCGACAACAAGTACATCTCCCCCCTCACCTCGGGGCTGACCTACCTGGTGGAGAAGGCCAAGGCCTATCCCCACGCGGGCATCATGCACGTCAACGGGATTGTCCGCTCGCGTCTCGCCGCTTTTGCCGAGGAGCAGCTGTAGAGGGCCATCAGGCGAGCGGCCGGGTCCGGTCGCTCACCCCCATGCCGGCAGTTCTGGTAAGGTGTGCGCCTGTTTACTGGCCGCTGTTGACCCCTGACGAGTCCCGCCCCCATGAAAGCCCTGTTCATCGCCCTGCAATACCTCCTGCCCCAGCACCTGCTCTCCCGTTCGGTGGGCTGGCTGGCCGGCCTGTACCGCCCCGTGTGGCTGAAAAATGCCCTGATCCAGCTGTTCATTCGCGCCTTCAAGGTCGACATGAGCGAGGCGGAAGAGCCCGACCCGACGGCCTACCCGACCTTCAATGCCTTTTTTACCCGGGCCCTGCGGCCGGGTGCACGCCCCTTGGCGGAGGAGGGCATCCTGTGTCCGGCGGATGGCACCATCAGCCAGATTGGGCGGATTCAGGAGCACAGTCTGATCCAGGCCAAGGGGCGCCGTTATTCCTCCTGGTCGCTGCTGGGCGGTGACGACGAGCGGGCCGCCTGGTACCGCAATGGTCACTTCGCCACCATTTACCTCTCGCCGCGGGATTACCACCGGGTGCACATGCCGGTCGACGGCAAGCTGGTGGCGACACGCTATGTGCCCGGCCAGCTGTTCTCGGTCAACCAGGTGACGGCAGACGGTGTAGAGGCCCTGTTTGCGCGCAACGAGCGCCTGGTCTGCCATTTCGAGACGCCCGCGGGCCCCATGGCCATGGTACTGGTCGGTGCCATGATCGTGGCGGGCATCGAAACGGTTTGGGCGGGGCAGGTGGCGCCGCCACCGCGGCAGGTGGAGGAGCGGGATTATCTGCAGCTCCCCGAGGCGGTTGACCTAGCGCGTGGCGCCGAGATGGGCCGCTTTCAGCTCGGCTCCACGGTCATACTGCTGTTCCCGGAAGGTTGCGTCGACTGGGGCCCTGGGCTGACTGCCGGCGGTGGTGTCCGTCTGGGGCAGGCGCTCGGTCGGGTGGCCGGCTGAGCGCCCGGCGCCGTCAGCGGTAACCGGCTTCCTCCGGGGTGTTCAGGGAGGCGATGATGTGCCGGTAGCTCTCCAGGCGAGCGGGGTGGATCTGGCCGCTCTCCGCGGCCTCGAGAATGGCGCAGCCGGGTTCCTGCTCGTGGCGGCAGTCGCGGAAGCGGCAGTGCCCCAGTAGCGCACGGAATTCACGAAAGCCCCACTCCACCTGCTCCCGCTGCATGTGCCAGAGGCCGAACTCGCGGATGCCGGGCGAGTCGATCAGGCTGCCTCCCGCGGGCAAGTGGAAGAGGCGCGCGGTCGTGGTGGTATGCGTGCCCTTGTCGCCCTGGTTGGAGAGCGGTCCGACCTGCAGGTCCACCCCGGGCAGCAGCGCGTTGACCAGTGAAGACTTTCCGACACCCGATTGCCCGACCAGAATGCTGACCTGGCCCGCCAGGGCGGCCTGCAAATCATCCAGTCCCCCCCGGCGGCTGCTCGCCCTGACCTGCCTGTAGCCGAGGCTGTCGTAGGGGGCCAGCAGCGTGTCCATGCGCTGCCGCAGCGCGGGGTCATCGTCGAGCAGGTCGGTCTTGCTGACCAGCAGTACCGGCTCGATGTCGACGGTCTCGGCCGCCACCAGGTAGCGATCGATCAGGTTGGCGTGGGGTGGTGGCAGGGGGGCAATGACCACGAAGATGCGGTCGACATTGGCGGCTACCGGCTTCAGGCCGCCGTGCTGGGTGGGGCGCAACAGTTCGCTGCGACGCGGGTGGCGCGCCACCACCACGCCGGTCGGTTCGCCCGGGCACCAGGCGACCTCGTCGCCGGTCACCAGGCTCGCCAGGTTGGCACGCAGATGGCAGCGCTGTGTCCGGCCGTCCTCGCCCTCGATTTCCACCTGGGTGCCGAAATGGGCAATGACCAGGCCGCTCTGCTCCTCGCCCAGGGCGCCGGAATCCAGGGCTTCATCGGAGCGCTCGGCACGCTTGCGCGCGCGCGCACTGCGCTCGGCCTGGATTTTCTCGATACGCCAGGCTTGCTGCCGGGTGAGTTTGCGTTTGCTCATGGCCTGGCATTCTGTAGCGCCGGCGTGGAGCTGTCGAGGCATTTTGTTACACTGGCGACTTCACCGTACAGGGAGACCGGGATGCAGGATGCCAGCCATCTGATCTGGATTGATCTCGAAATGACCGGCCTGGATCCCGATCGGGACCGGATTATCGAAATCGCCACGATTGTCACCGACAGTCAGTTGAACACCCTGGCCGAGGGGCCCGTTCTGGCGGTGCACCAGAGCGATGCGGTTCTGGGCGCGATGGATGACTGGAATACCCGCCAGCACGGGGGGTCCGGCCTGGTCGACAGGGTGCGTGCCAGTCAACATGACGAGGCGGCGGCGGAGCAGGAAACCGTGGATTTTCTCGCCCACTGGGTGCCGGCTGGCGCTTCCCCCATGTGCGGAAACACGATCTGCCAGGATCGCCGCTTCCTGGCTCGTTACATGCCGCGTCTGGAGGCCTGGTTCCACTACCGCAACCTGGATGTCAGTACCCTGAAGATCCTCGCCAACCGCTGGCGTCCGGAGCTGGCGGCGGGGCTGCAGAAGGGGGGTACGCACCTGGCGCTCGACGATATCCGTGACTCCATCAACGAGCTGCGTTACTACCGCGAGCACTTTCTGCGCGCCGGCTGAACGGGTGCCGCCAAAAATGCAGACTGGTTGGCAGTTTTGCGTTCTCCTGCTTCAATAGGTCCGGGCGGGCATGCCAACCTGTCGTGGGGAAAACAAGTGCCGGTGCCCGCGGGGACCGGGTGAGGGGGGCGGGAATGTCGGGTCTGAAAGCCTTCTACCGTGAACTGCGACGCCGCAAGGTGCTGCGGGCCTGCCTGTGGTACTTGCTGGCGGCCTGGCTCGTACTGCAGTTGGCCTGGGTGCTTCTGCCCATTCTGGGCATGGATCGGGAGCAGGGGCTTCAACTACTGTCTGTGCTGGCGGTGGTGGGTTTTCCGCTGGCCTTTGTCCTGGCCTGGCTGTATGACCTGACCCCGGGAGGCGTCGAGCGCACGCCACCCTTCCAGGAGCGTCGGGTGCTGTCCAATATTCCCCCGCTCAACGATCGCCGCCAGGCGGGCGCCGCCGGGCAGTCGGAACCCGTCTCGCGCTTTACCTGGGTACTGTCTGCGGAGACCGGGCCCCTGGCCGGGCTCAGCTTCGGTATCGATCGCAGCGTGGTCATGGGCCGTTCGCTGGAGTCAGATATTGCCGTGGTCAGCCCCCAGGTCTCACGCCAGCATGCCCGCCTGGACCTGCAGGACGGTGGGCTATTCATTGAGGACCTCAACTCGTCCAATGGCACCGTGATCAACGGGCGCCGTCTGCGTAGCCGCACGCAGCTTCAGCACGCCGACGAAGTGCGCTTCCACGATATCGTCTTCCGTGTGGTGCATCACCCGCCGCCGTCGGCCGAGCGGGGCGTGGCGGAGATGATCAGTGACCCGACGGTCCTGCCGGCGGGCGAGCGGGAAGAGAAGTCCTAGCTCCTAGCGGCCGATTGCCGGGTCGCTGGCGTGTCGCAGGGGCTACAGAGCCCCGTGGCGCGCCAGTGCCCAGGCCACATGCTCGCGGACCAGCTCGGAGGGGTGCTCGAGTCGCGTTCGCAAGGCGCTGACCACGGACTCGCTGGTGGCTGCATTGCCCAGCGCCACGGCGATGTTGCGCAGCCAGCACGCGTGCCCGATACGGCGAATCGCCGAGCCTTCCGTGCGCTGCAGGAAGGTGGTCTCATCCCAGGCAAACAGTTCCACCAGTTCGACGTCATCCAGGCCGTGGCGCGGCTGGAAGTCGTCCTCGGCACTCTGTCGGGCGAACTTGTTCCACGGGCAGACCAGCTGGCAGTCATCGCAGCCGTAAATGCGGTTGCCCATGAGGGGGCGCAGCTCCGGGTCAATGCTGCCGCGGTGCTCGATGGTGAGGTAGGAGATGCAGCGTCGCGCATCCAGCTGGAAGGGGCCGACGAAGGCCTGGGTCGGGCAGATATCCAGGCAGGCGCGGCAACTGCCGCAGTGTTTCTGTTCCCGCGGCGCGTCACCTGCCAGGGGCAGGTCGGTATAGATTTCGCCGAGGAAGAACCAGGAGCCCGCGCGCTCGTTGATCAGCATGGTGTTCTTGGCGATCCAGCCCAGCCCGCCGCGCTCGGCGAGGGCGCGCTCCAGCACCGGTGCGCTGTCGACGAACACGCGGTACTCCCCCCCTGCGCGCTCGCGCAGCCAGTCCGCCAGCCGCGCCAGGCGCTTGCGCATCAGTTTGTGATAATCGCGGCCCAGGGCATAGCGGGAGATGTAGGCGCGGTCGCTCTGCTGTAGAGTGGCCTCTGGTTCACGGCCTGCGGGCAGGTAGTCCAGGCGCAGGGTAATGACCCGGCAGGTGCCAGGCACCAGCAGCTCCGGGCGGCTGCGCTTGCGCCCGTGGCGCTGCATGTAATCCATGCTGCCGTGGTGGCCTGCCGCCAGCCAGCGCTCCAGGTGCGCCTCGTGCTCGGCGAGATCGATGTCGGCCACGGCGAGCGCCTGGAAGCCGGCATCTCGGGCCTGCTGCTCCAGCGCCTGGCGAAGCTGTTGATAGTCCTGATCCTGGGGCATGGGGCTGGGCTGCGAGCGGTTGGGGAATCTATAATCACGCCGTGTGGCGCCCGGAGCGCACAGTCTAGCAGGATGCAGTGGCAAGTGTTGAAACCCGGAAAGGGCAAGGGGCAAATGTTCGACTGGCGAGAACTCGAGGCACTCTACAGTGCGGAAGAGACGCGGGCGCTGGATGCCCGGGCAACTGGCGAGCTGGGGATCCCCGGTGGCATTCTCATGTCGCGGGCGGCGTCGGCGGCGCTGTCGGCTCTGCTGGAGCGCTGGCCGGAAACGGACCGGCTCCAGGTGCTCTGCGGCAGTGGCAACAACGGCGGTGACGGTTATCTGCTGGCCGAGCAGGCGCACAAGCGCGGCCTGCCAGTGCAGGTCTGGCAGTTGGCGGAACCCGCCCGGTTAAAAGGGGACGCTGCCCGGGCCCACGAGCAGGCGCGCGATGCCGGCGTGCCTATGGCGCCCTGGCGCTCTGGCTGCCTGCAGCCCCGGGGCGTGCTGGTTGACGGCATGCTGGGCACCGGGCTGGGTGGCGAGGTACGTGCGCCCGCAGCGCAGGCCATCGCCGAGTGCAATCAGTCGGGTCTGCCCGTGCTGGCCCTGGATATTCCCTCCGGGCTCTGCGCCAATACTGGCCGGATTCTCGGCGATGCGGTACGTGCCGATCTCACGGTCACTTTCATCGCGTTCAAGCGCGGGCTGTTTACCCTCTCCGGTCCCGAGTGCTGCGGCGCACTGCTGCTCAATGACCTGGCGGTGCCGCCGGAGACTTTCGCCGGGGAGGTGGCACCCTGGCGCCGCCTTTCCCTGGAGGCCTTGCTCGCAGCCTGGCCGGCGAGGTTGCCCTCGGCCCACAAGGGGCATTTCGGCACTGTGCTGGTGATTGGTGGTGACCACGGCATGGGGGGAGCCGCGCTGATGGCGGCGGAGGCCGCCCTGCGCAGCGGTGCCGGTCTGGTGCGGGTTGCCACTCGGGAAGCGCACCTGCCCGGACTGTTGGCCCGCCGCCCGGAAGCGATGGGTCAGGCGGTGCGCAACGGCGCGGACCTGATGCCCCTGCTGGAAGCTGCGGATGTTGTGGTGATCGGGCCCGGCCTGGGGCAGGGGCCCTGGGGGCAGCAGTTGCTGCAGGCCGCCCTGGCAGCCAATCTGCCCACGGTGCTGGATGCGGATGCCCTCAATCTGCTGGCCTCCCGGGCCGACTGGCTGCGCGCCCATGACGCCGGGCATATCCTGACGCCTCACCCGGGCGAGGCGGCCCGCCTGTTGGGCGCGTCGACAGCCTCGTTGCAGGCGGACCGTTTTGCCGCCGTGGCGTCGCTTCAGCGGCAGTGGGGCGGTGTTGCCCTGCTCAAGGGAAACGGCAGTGTGCTGACCGATGGCGAGACAGGCCTGCTGTCCGATTACGGCAACCCCGGCATGGCCAGTGGGGGCATGGGCGATGTTCTTTCCGGGCTGCTGGGTGGCTTGCTGGCGCAAGGGCTCTCTCCCCTGGAAACGGCGGGCCTGGGCGTGGCCCTTCACGGGGCCGCCGCCGATCAGGCGGCCGCAGGCGGCCAGCGCGGCCTGCTGGCGTCGGATCTCATGCTGCCCCTGCGCAGGTACCTGGGATGACGGCGTATCAGGGGGTTGCCCGGGGCAGTTGCTGGCTATCTGACGAAGCGGCCACGGTGGCGGCGGGTGGAGGCCTGGCTGCCGCGCTGGCGTCCCGCGCTCTGCTGATTTTCCTCCGCGGTGACCTGGGGGCCGGCAAAACCACGCTGGTGCGCGGTCTGTTGCGCGCCCTGGGTCACTCCGGGGCGGTGAAGAGTCCGACCTATACCCTGGTCGAGCCCTATGACTTGTCCACTGGGCCGGTGTATCACTTCGATCTGTATCGCCTGGGCGACCCCGGGGAGCTGGAGTTCATGGGTATACGCGACTACCTGGATGGCCACGCCCTGTGCCTGGTGGAGTGGCCGGAGCGCGGTGAGGGGGTTTTGCCCCGGCCCGATCTGGTCATTACACTGCGCCTCGACGGTGTCGGGCGCAGGTTGGAAACCGTTGCAATCTCCCCGGAAGGGGCCGAGGTCTTGGATGGCTGGTTGGGCCAGGAGGAGTCGCCGGACGATGCGCAGGATCGGCGTTGACATGAGGCGCTTGGCAGGCTTGCTCTTGTGCTGTCTGTGCGGCGCGCTGGCGAGCGCCGCCTTCGCGGCCGAGGTGCGCGACGTGCGCCTGTGGCGTGCGCCCGACCACACACGGGTGGTCTTCGACCTGACGGCGCCGGCGGAACACCGGGTCCTGACCCTGGAGTCGCCGGATCGCGTTGTCGTGGATATTCAGCGCACGACACTGTCGACGGCCGCTCTGGAACAGCTGGAGCTGGCGGATACGCCGGTCAGCCTGGTGCGCTCGGGAATCCGCGAAGGTTATGATCTGCGGGTGGTTTTTGACCTGAAAACCGCGGTGGACCCCCGCAGCTTCCTGCTCAAGGCCAACGAGCAGGCGGGTGATCGCCTGGTGCTCGACCTCTACGATCGCTCGCCGCGGCCCGCCGAAGCGGCTCCCGCCGTAGTGAAGCGGGCCGACGTCTCGGCCCGCCGCGATATTATCGTGGCGATTGATGCCGGTCACGGCGGCGAGGACCCCGGCGCCATCGGGCCCAATCGCCTGCGCGAAAAGGATGTGGTTCTGGCCATCTCGAAGGAACTGCACAAACTGCTGGAGCAGGACAGCGGGTTTTTCCCGACGCTGATTCGTACCGGTGACTACTATATCTCCTTGAAGGGGCGGCGGGACCTGGCCCGCCAGCGCCAGGCGGACCTGTTCGTCTCGATTCACGCCGATGCCTTCAAGCGGCGGGAAGCCAACGGTGCCTCGGTGTACATGCTGTCCACCCGCGGTGCCAGCTCCACCACGGCCTCCTACCTGGCCCAGCGGGAGAACGAAGCGGATCTGGTCGGGGGTGTGCGGCTCTCCGACAAGGACGACGTGCTCGCGGGGGTACTCGCCGACCTGTCCATGACCAGCACCCTGGACCACAGCGCTCGCGTCGGCGACAAGGTGCTCCGGCGCATGGATACCATTGCCCGCCTGCACAAGCGCAATGTCGAGCAGGCGGGCTTCGCCGTGCTCAAATCGCCGGATATTCCCTCGATCCTGGTCGAGACCGGCTTTATCTCCAATCCGGGTGAGGCCAGCAAGCTGGCCACCCGGGACTACCAGCGCAAGGTGGCCCAGGCGATTCAAGCCGGGATTCGCGACTGGTTCCTCTACAGTCCGCCGGCGGGCACGTTGCTCGCCTGGCAGAAGGAGCAGGGCGGGCAGGAGTATGTCATCGCCCGGGGTGATACACTGTCCGACATCGCCCAGCGCTTCAATGTGTCGGTCAACGATCTGCGCGCCCACAACGGCCTCAACGGTTCGCGCATCCTGGTCGGCCAGACGCTGAAAATCCCCGCTACCTGACAACCACGCCGCAATCGCCCATGCCCCGAATTCATCGCCTCAGCACGAGGCTCGCCAACCAGATCGCCGCCGGCGAGGTGGTGGAGCGCCCCGCTTCCGTGGTCAAGGAAATCCTCGAGAACAGCCTGGATGCGGGCGCCACCCGCATTGATATCGACGTCGAGGCTGGCGGCGTCCAGCTGATTCGCGTGCGTGACAATGGCCAGGGCATGGAGCCCGATGACCTGCCCCTGGCCCTGGCGCGCCACGCCACCAGCAAGATCCGCAGCCTGGAAGATCTGGAACAGGTGGGCAGCCTCGGCTTTCGCGGCGAGGCCCTGGCAAGTATCGGCTCGGTTTCGCGCCTGACGCTGACCACCAACCACCGGGAGGACAGTAGCGAGGGCTGCTCGGCGCTGTGCGAGGGCCGCGACATGCAGGTCGAGGTGCGCCCTGCGCCCCACCCCCGTGGTACCACCGTCGAGGTGCGCGATCTGTTCTTCAATACGCCGGCGCGGCGCAAGTTCCTGCGCACCGAAAAGACCGAGTTCGGGCACCTGGAGGAAGTGGTCAAGCGCCTGGCGCTGTCGCGCTTCGAGGTGGGCTTCACCCTGCGTCACAATGGCCGCGTGGTGCACGCGCTGAAGCCCGCCCTGGATGAAGTTCAGGCCCGCCGTCGCGTGGCGGCCGTGTGCGGGCCAGCTTTCATGGAGCAGTCGATCCACCTGGACAGCGAGCGCACGGATCTGCGCCTCTGGGGCTGGGTGGGTCTGCCCACCTTCTCCCGCAGCCAGGCCGATTCGCAGTACTTTTTCGTCAATGGCCGGGTGATCCGCGACAAACTGATCGCCCACGCCGTCAAGCAGGCGTATCGCGACGTGCTCTATCACGGCCGCCACCCCGCCTTTGTGCTGTTCCTCGAGCTCGACCCGGCGCAGGTGGATGTCAATGTGCACCCCGGCAAGCACGAAGTGCGCTTCCGGGACAGTCGCGCAGTGCACCAGTGCGTCTTCGGCACCCTGCATCGGGCCCTGGCGGAGGTCCGCCCGGAGACGGCCGCGCCGCCGGTGCGCACCGCGGAAGGGCTGGCGGTGGATACGGAAACCGGGGAGGTGGCACGTCAGCCCGGCCTGTCCTGGGGTGCGCCGCCGGCGCCCGGGCCTGCGGCCTATCGCCCCTCGCCGGTCCCGGCCCCCGGGCTGGCGCTGGAGCAGGTGCGCAGCTATGCCGGGCTGCACCCGCCTGCGGCGGGCCTGCCGGAGCAGGCCGCGCCCGAGGAGGTGCCCCCCCTGGGCTATGCCCTGGCCCAGCTCAAGGGCATTTACATTCTGGCGGAGAATGCCCACGGACTGGTGCTGGTGGATATGCATGCCGCCCACGAGCGCATTACCTACGAGCGGCTCAAGGCCTCCCGCGCCAGCGAGGGGGTTCGCAGCCAGCCGCTGCTGGTGCCCCAGGCGATGGCGGTCAGTCAGCGCGAGGTGCGCCTGGCCAGTGACCACGCCGCCCTGTTCAGCGACCTGGGTCTGGTGCTCGAGGTGGCTGGCGAGGAGTCGTTGATGATTCGCCAGGTGCCGGTAGCCCTGCGTGACGCCGATATTCCGGCCCTGGTGCGCGACGTGCTGGCGGACCTGGCGGAGTACGGCAGCTCCGACCGTATCGAGGCACACCTGGACGAGATTCTCTCGACCATGGCCTGCCATGGCTCGGTGCGTGCCAACCGCAGGCTGACAGTCCCGGAAATGAATGCCCTGTTGCGGGACATGGAGGCCACCGAGCGCGCCGGCCAGTGTAACCACGGCCGCCCCACCTGGACCCAGCTGGGCCTGGAGGATCTCGACCGCCTGTTCTTGCGGGGGCGGTGAGCATGTCATCCACCGACTTGCGGCCGCGCCTGGTCTGCGTGATGGGGCCGACCGCCGCCGGCAAGACCGACTTGGCGATCGCGCTGGCGGAGCGCCTCAATGGCGAGCTGGTCAGTGTGGATTCCGCGCTGGTCTACCGGGGCATGGACATCGGCACGGCCAAGCCGGACTACCCACATCACTTGGTGGATATTCGCGATCCCTCGGAAAGCTACTCTGCGGCACAGTTTGCCGTGGACGCCGCGCGCTGTTGCGCCGAAATCGTCGCCCGCGGTCGGTTGCCGATCCTGGTGGGCGGCACCATGCTCTATTTCCGCGCCTTCCTCGAGGGGCTCGCGGATATGCCCGCGAGCGACCCGGTCGAGCGCGAGGCGATTGCCCGTCGGGCCGAGCGTGAGGGCTGGCCCGCGCTGCACGCGGAGCTGGCTGCCGTCGACCCGCAGGTCGCGGCGCGTATTCACCCCAATCATTCCCAGCGTATCAGTCGCGCCCTGGAGGTCTACCGTGCCAGCGGTATCCCCCTGAGTGCCTGGCAGGCGCGGACCGGTGAGCAAGCCCCTCCCGCTGCCGCCTATCGGGTCAGTCAGCTGGCGGTCTGCCCCGCGGATCGCGGGCTGCTGCACCGGCGCATCGACCTGCGTTTCCGGCAGATGCTGGCGGCGGGGTTGCTGGAAGAGGTCGGCGCGCTCTACCGGCGCGGTGACCTGCACCCGGACCTGCCGGCGATCCGCGCAGTGGGCTACCGGCAGCTCTGGCAACACCTGGCCGGCGAATGCACCCTGGAGGAGGCGGTCGAGCGCGGGATAGCCGCGACACGACAGCTGGCTAAGCGCCAGTTGACCTGGCTGCGCAAGTGGCACGGTCTGGCCTGGTTTTTGACCGACAGCGCGGGGAACGTTTCCGTTCCGGCAGGGTCAGACCAGCCGGGTGTGTCGGCAGTGGACGTGGCGGGGAAAAATTCACCAAAAGTGAAAAAACTGCTCGAAGCTGCCTTGAACTCTCTGGATATTGCCCCAACCAACCCGGGTTCCTGATCTATAATAGGCCAGGTGGCAACCGGAGACGGCCCAGACCCTGGTCGCGCTGGCGCGATCAACAGAGGTACGTACTTTTCATTCATCATTTTTTGGCTCAAGTTGAGCCGGCCTGAGGAGAGAATCATGTCGAAAGGGCACACGCTACAAGACCCTTATCTGAACATATTGCGCAAGGAGCGGGTCCCCGTTTCCATTTATCTGGTCAATGGCATCAAGCTGCAGGGTCAGATCGAATCTTTCGATCAGTTTGTGGTACTGCTTAAAAATACCGTGAGCCAGATGGTCTACAAGCACGCGATCTCCACTGTCGTGCCGTCCCGTGTGGTGCGTCTGCCCATGCAGAACCCGCCGGAAGACGATGACGCCGGTAGCTGATCCCCCTTCCCACCGGTGGCGCACCCGCGCCGCCGGGCGCTTTCCTTCCCGAGGCTGACTTGTTTTTCGATCGACCTGCATCCGGCGAGCGTGCCGTGCTGGTGCACTTGCACCTGTCTTCAGAAATTGAGCGCGAGGAGCCCCGTGAGTTCGAGGAGCTGGCGCTGTCTGCCGGCGCCGATCCGATGGCCTGGGTCATGGGCAGTCGCGATGCACCGCACCCCAAGACCTTCGTCGGCTCCGGCAAACTGGAGGAAATCCTGGCCACGGTGCGCGAGCACGAGGCTGAAGTGGTGCTGTTCAATCACGCCCTCAGCCCGAGCCAGGAGCGCAACCTGGAACGCGCCCTGCAGTGCCGGGTGCTCGACCGCACCGGTCTGATCCTGGACATCTTTGCCCAGCGGGCGCGTACCCACGAGGGCAAGTTGCAGGTGGAGCTGGCGCAGCTGCGGCACATGAGCACCCGGCTGGTGCGCGGCTGGACCCACCTCGAGCGGCAGAAGGGGGGTATCGGTCTGCGCGGCCCGGGGGAAACGCAGCTGGAGACCGACCGTCGCCTGCTGCGTGCCCGCATCAAGGCGATTACCGCGCGCCTGGAAAAGGTTCAGCGTCAGCGCGACCAGGGCCGCCGGGCGCGGCGCCGTGCGGAAGTGCCCACGCTCTCTCTGGTCGGCTACACCAACGCCGGCAAGTCCACGCTGTTCAATCGTCTGACGGAGTCCCGGGTCTACGCGGCCGATCAACTGTTCGCGACCCTGGATCCCACCCTCCGGCGACTCGAGCTGGGCGAGGCGGGACCGGTGATTCTGGCCGACACCGTGGGCTTCATTTCCCACCTGCCGCACAAGCTGGTGGACGCTTTCAAGGCGACCCTGGAGGAGACGGTCAGCGCCGATCTGCTGTTGCACGTGATCGATGCGGCAAGCGATCAGCGGGAGGACAATATTGCCCAGGTCGAGGAAGTGCTGGATGAAATTGGCGCCCGCGAGGTCCCCGTTCTGCAGGTCTTCAACAAGCTCGATCTGCTTGAGCAGCCGCCGCGTATAGATCGTGACGAGGACGGCAAGCCCTGGCGTGTCTGGGTCAGTGCGGTAAGCGGTGACGGCTGTGACCTGCTCCTGCAGGCAATCGCGGAGCGCGTTGGCGATGACATGGTCGAGGAGTCCCTGGAGCTGGCGCCCGAACAGGGGCGTCTGCGCGCTGCCCTCTACCGCCTCAACGCCGTCTCGGAGGAGCGTTTCGGCGACGACGGTCGCGCGCGCCTGCAAGTGCGTCTTCCCCGCGCCGAATGGAACCGGCTGATGAAGGCGGAGTCCGCGACGGAGCACTGAGGCGGTTTGTCCACTCGCCGGGTTAAAATTTGTTAGACTGCGGCGAATCTGATCACAGGAGTGCGGTAATGGCCTGGAACGAGCCGGGTGGCGGCAACAACAAGCCCAGGGATCCCTGGGGCGGCGGCAATCAGGGGCCCCCGGATCTGGATGAGGCCCTGAAAAAACTCCAGGAGCGCCTCGGTGGCCTGTTTGGCGGCGGTCGCCGCAGTGGTGGCAGCGGCGGTGGTCGCGGAGTTTCGGGCAGCCTGCTGGGTGTGCTGGCGCTGGTTGCGGTGGCAGTCTGGGCGCTGCTGGGTCTCTACCAGGTGGACGAGCAGGAGCGCGCGGTCGTGCTGCGCTTCGGCAAATACTACGACACGGTGCAGCCGGGCCTGCAGTGGAATCCGCCGCTGATTGACGAGGTCATCAAGGTCAACACGACCCGTGTCCGCGCGGCCAGCTTCCGCGAAATCATGCTGACCCAGGACGAGAACATCGTCGAGGTGCGCATGTCCGTGCAGTACGTGATCGACGACCCCACCAGTTTTGTCCTGCGGGTGCGAGACCCGGAGAACTCCCTGCAGCACGCGGCCCAGAGCGCCCTGCGCCACGTCGTGGGTGACATGCGCATGGACTCGGTGCTGACCGAGGGCCGTGCCCGCATCGGTATCGAGGTAGGCGACCGCCTGCAGCGCTACATCTCCATGTATGAAACCGGTATCCGCATCGTCAAGATCAACGTCGACGAGTCCAAGCCGCCCTCCCAGGTACAGGCCGCGTTTGACGACGTCATCAAGGCGCGCGAGGACGAAGAGCGCCTGAAGAACGAAGCCGAGGCCTACGCCAACGGCATCGTTCCCGAGGCCCGCGGTCGCGCCCAGCGCATGATCGAGGAGGCCAGCGCCTACCGCGAACAGGTGGTGGCCAATGCCCAGGGTGAGGCGAGCCGCTTCAGCGCGCTGCTCACGGAGTATGCACGGGCACCGCAAGTGACCCGCGAGCGCCTCTACCTGGAGGCGGTGCAGCAGGTACTGTCCAGCAGTAACAAGGTCATGGTGGACGTCGAGGGCGGTAACAACGTGATGTACCTGCCCCTCGACAAGCTGCAGAGCCAGTCGAGTGGCGGCGCCAGCAGCAGTCTGGTGCCCGGTGGTATGCCGCGGATGGATAGCAACGCCTTGCGCGAGCTGACCAACGCGGTCGCCGAGCAGCTGCGGCAGGATGCCGACGCCAACACTATTCGCCGGGGAGGTCGCTGATGAGTGGCAGAGGAATGAGCTGGCTGCTGGTCGCAGTGCTGGCGCTGTTCGTGCTTTCCAACACCATATTTGTGGTCAAGGAAACCGAGCGGGCCGTCATGCTGCAGTTCGGTGAAGTGGTCAATCCCGACCTGGCGCCGGGTATCCATGTGAAGGTGCCTTTTGTCAACAATGTGCGCAAGTTCGAGGGTCGCCTGCTGACCGTGGATTCCACGCCCGAGCGCTTCTTCACCATGGAGAAGAAGGCCCTGGTGGTGGATTCCTACGCCAAGTTCCGGGTTGCCGACACCGCGCGTTTTTACACCGCGACCAATGGCGAGGAGTCCCGTGCCATGGGGCTGCTGGCGCAGCGTATCAACGACGGCCTGCGTAACCAGGTGGCGGTGCGGACGATCCAGGAGGTGGTGTCTGGTCAGCGTGACCAGCTGATGGAGGACCTTACCGAGGAGCTCTCCCAGGTGGCCCTGGACGAATACGGCGTCGAAGTCGTGGATGTGCGGGTCAAGCAGATCGACCTGCCCCAGGACGTCTCCGAGTCGGTCTATCGCCGTATGAATGCCGAGCGCGAGAAGGAAGCCCGGGAGCATCGTTCCCAGGGGCAGGAGCTGGCCGAGGGGATTCGTGCGGCGGCGGATCGCGAAGTGACAGTGCTCGAGGCCAATGCCTACCGGGATGCCCAGGAAATCCGCGGTGAGGGCGATGCCGAGGCGACCCGCATCTACGCCGAGGCCTTTGGCGCAGATCCGGAGTTCTACGCGTTCACCCGCAGCCTCCGCGCCTACCAGGACGCCTTCAGTGGCAGTGGCGACATGCTGCTCCTCAAGCCGGACAGCGAGTTCTTCCGCTATCTGAAAGACCCCAGCGGAGGGGAATAGCACCAAAAAAATCACGGGTGCCCCTGGGGTGGCCTGTGATAGAATTCTGCAACCGTGGGCATCGGCCTTGCCATGATCAGGAGCCGTCCCCGCGGTTTTTTTATGGCTGAGTGGCATGCCGACTGGGACTTGGCCCTCCGGGGTCGGGGGGGCACGTGGATTTCTGGCAGGTACTACCCGTCGCTCTGGCGCTGGTGCTGGTGATTGAGGGGATGCTTCCCTTTCTCAGCCCGGGACGCTGGCGACAGATGATTGTCCAGGTGGCAGCACTGGAAGATCGGCTTATTCGCAACATCGGCCTCGGCAGCATGCTGCTGGGCCTGCTGCTGTTGTATTGGGTTCATTAGGCGGAACAGGGCTTATGGTGACAGTGGAACGCTGGCAACTGCCGGACGGTGTGGAGGAAGTGCTTCCCGCCCAGGCGGCCGTGGTGGAAAACCTGCGCCGACAGTTGCTGGATCTCTACCACGGCTGGGGCTACCAGCTGGTGATTCCGCCGCTGGTGGAGTTCACCGAGTCCCTGCTGATCGGGTTGGGGAAGGATCTCGATCTACTGACCTTCCGTATGACTGACCAGCTCAGTGGACGCACCCTGGGTGTGCGTGCCGATATCACACCCCAGGTCGCCCGGATTGATGCCCACAGCCTGGCCCAGCCGGGCATTACCCGTCTGTGCTACGCCGGCTCTGTCCTGCACACGCGGCCGAAGTCGCTGATGGCTTCCCGCTCCCCCATTCAGATTGGCGCGGAGCTCTACGGCGACGACAGCCTGGCCGCGGATCTCGAGATCATCCAGTTGATGCTGGCGACACTCGCCAGTGCGGGCCTGCGGGGGGTGACTCTCGACCTCGGGCATGTGGGAGTCTACGAAGCCGTGCTCGCCGCCGCCCAGCTGGATGACGAATGCGAGCAGGCGGTGTTCGATGCCCTGCAGCGCAAGTCGCGACCCGACCTGGCCGTGGCCCTGGGTGAGGTGCCGGCGCCGGTCGCGGCGATGATCACCGGGCTGCTGGACCTGCACGGTGATGAGCAGGTACTGGCGCGAGCCCGCCAGCAGCTCGCCGAGCAGGCGCCCGGAGCACTGCAGGCGGTCGAGGCCCTGGAGTCCATCGCCGGCGCCCTGCGCGCGGTGCAGCCCGACCTGCAACTGTATTTCGACCTGGCAGAGCTGCGCGGCTACCATTACCACACCGGCGTGGTATTCGCTGCCTATGTGCCCGGTCACGGCCAGGCCCTGGCCAATGGCGGCCGCTACAACGACGTGGGCCGGGTGTTCGGCCGCGCCCGCCCGGCCACTGGCTTTGCCACCGACCTCAAGGCCCTGATGACCCTGATGCCGCCGACGGAAAGTGCCGGTGGTGCCATTGATGCACCCTCGACACCGGATCCCGACCTGCTGGCCGCTGTCCGGCGCCTGCGCGAGTCGGGTGAGGTGGTCATTGGTCGCCTGGGTGACGACCCCGATCCCCGCTGTGATCGCACCCTGGTTTTCCAGGGCGCAACGTGGCAGGTACAACCTCTCAACCGCTGACCAAACCTGAAGAGCAAGACACGCATGAGCAAGAACGTAGTGGTTCTCGGCACCCAGTGGGGTGACGAGGGCAAGGGCAAGATTGTCGACCTGCTGACTGATCAGGCGAGCGCGGTCGTGCGCTTCCAGGGTGGTCACAACGCCGGGCATACGCTGGTGATCGAGGGGCAGAAAACCGTGCTGCACCTGATTCCCTCGGGGATCCTGCGGGAAAACGTGCAGTGCCTGATCGGCAACGGCGTGGTCCTGGCCCCCGATGCCCTGCTGCGGGAGATCGAAACCCTGGAAGCCAAGGGTGTGCCGGTACGCGACCGCCTACGTCTCTCGCCGGCGTGCCCGCTGATTCTCCCCTACCACGTCGCCCTCGACCAGGCGCGGGAAGCGCGCCGTGGCAATGCGCGGATTGGCACCACCGGGCGCGGCATTGGCCCCGCGTATGAAGACAAGGTGGCGCGTCGCGGCGTGCGCCTGGGTGACCTGCGTGACCCCGAGCGCTTTGCCCGCAAGCTGGAGGAGGTGCTGGATTACCACAACTTCCAGCTGCAGCACTACTACCAGGTGGCGCCTCTGGATTTCCAGCAGGTGCTGGACGAGACCCTGGAGATGGCCCGGCAGTTGCTGCCGATGGTCGCCGATGTCACGTCTCTGCTCCACGAGTACCGCAAGACCGAGGCGAAAATCCTGTTTGAGGGCGCCCAGGGCTCGCTGCTGGATATCGACCACGGCACCTACCCCTTCGTGACCAGTTCCAACACCACGGCTGGCGGCACGGCCACCGGCTCCGGCTTTGGGCCCCTCTACCTGGACTACGTCCTCGGTATTACCAAGGCCTACACCACGCGTGTGGGTTCCGGGCCCTTCCCCACGGAATTGTTTGACGAAACAGGTGCCCACCTGGCCTCCCGGGGGCACGAGTTTGGTGCCACCACCGGGCGCCCGCGTCGCTGCGGCTGGTTCGATGCGGTGGCTCTGCGCACAGCGGTGAATATCAACTCGGTATCCGGCCTGTGCCTGACCAAGCTCGACGTGCTCGATGGCCTGGAGACCATCCAGATCTGCGTCGGTTACACCGACAGCGAGGGCCGGCCCGTGCCCAACCCGGTGGACTCCGACGACTACGAGGGCCTGGTGCCGGTCTACGAGAGCGTGCCCGGCTGGCAGGAGTCCACCCTCGGTGTGCGTTCGCTGGACGGGCTGCCGCGCGCCGCACTCGACTACATTCACAAGATCGAGGATGTGGTGGGTGCGCCCATCGACATCATATCCACCGGTCCCGACCGGGTGGAGACCATCGTCCTGCGGCACCCCTTCGACAGCTGAAGCCGGCGTTACTGCTCGACGTCTTCCTGTCGCTGGCAGGGCGGCCCCGACTGGCGACACGGGGCCGCTGGCGCGGCCGCGCGGCGGCGGTCACTCCCAGCGCATGCGCTCGCGATAGACGCCGAAGTTCTCCCCGGTCCAGCGGCGGAAGGCGCGGTAGAAGCTGTTGACCTCCACATACCCCAGCTCCACCGCCAGGCACTTCCCTGGTATGCGCGGGTTTTCCCGCATCTGCTGTTCGCAGCGGTACTGCCGCACACGGTCGAGGAGAATCTGGTAGCGGGTGTGATCCTCGCGCAGGCGTCGTCGCAGCGTGGTACTGCTGAAGCCCAGCCGTTCGGCGACCTCGCCGGCGCGTACCCGGGCCAGGTCTGCGCGCAGCAGGATGTGGGTCACCCGGTCGCTCATCCGCTGCCGCGGACGATAGCGGTGGGTGGCAAGCGCCAGCGGGCTGTGGAATACGCCCGGTGTGGGGGAGAGATGTGCTTCCATGGCCTGAACCTCCTTGTTCGGCATGTCTGGGGCGGGTTGCTGCCCGCCGTCCCTGGCGGGCAACGGTGCGTGCTGGCACCGTTGAATTCAGCATAGCAAAGCACGGCAATCGTGCCCGCCAAGGCGGCGAAATGGACGCATTTGCAGGAAGTTGGCTGGTGGTGCTTGATACGCCACCGTCTGCTCACCCCCTCGAGGTGGCCTCAGTTGCCGGTCGCGGCGGGCAGTTGCAAGGCATCCGGTAGCGGGCAATCCATCACCGCGGCGATGCTCGCCAGCAGTTCGCGCTCTACCGGTGTCAATTCGCCATCGCTGCCTGCGGCCGCGGTCATGGCCTTGAGAATCCGCGGTTTCAGCAGCGGGTAGCAGGCTGCGAGCTGGTCCACGGCGCGTCCGAATCGCTGCAGCGAGCAGTCCGCCGGTGGCAGCAGGGTGAGCCGCGGCAGGCCGAGTGCGTCCACCGCCAGGCGGAAGGTATGGTTGGCCTCGCCGCTTCCCTGCCAGGCGAGCATGGACAGTACCACCTGTAGAGGCTCACGCACCCGTTTCAGATGGCGATAGCGCACTGGCGCGGGGCTTGCCCGCACGAACTCGGGGTCGAGGTAGTGGCGCAGCAACTGGTACAGACACCACTCCTGCAGTTCGGTGCGCCGGTCGCTGCGGATCAGCAGCATGAGCAGCTGCTTGAAGTGTCGGTACTGCTGTGGGGAGAGTTCCCGCAGTGCCGGCAGGCAGAGGCTCAGTAGCGGTAGCCGCTGGCCGGGCCCGAGGGCGTTGATACCGGGTGCCAGGGTGTTGACCAGGGTGGCGAGCCCCTGGAAAGTGCTCTCTGACAGCTGGGCCAGTTGCCGCTGGCGCAGGCTGTCGTGCTCGCTGATCAGCAGCGAGAGCATCAGGGCCACCGCGCCGAGAGGGTCCTGGCTCTGCCGGCTGAAGGCGAGGGGCAGACCGGACTGCCGGGCCAGGTCGGTCTCCAGGTCCAGGGTGTCCGCCGGTGGAGTATTCGCGGGCTCGCTGCCGGTGTCCGGCTCGTAGCTTGCGGGCTTGGCGGGGCTTGCCTCGGTCCGGCTGGCGGCGATGGCGGCCGCGGTGACCAGTGCCGCACGTCCCACCCCCACTTCACCGCTCCCGCGTTCCCGCGGCAGTTCCTCGTAATGGCGCACCTCCCGCTGGATCCATTGGCCGTCCCACTCCGGGTCCAGTCGTCGAATTCGCGCCGGCAGGGGCGGGTGGGTGGCGAAGACCTGCCACAGACGGTGTTCGATCTGGCCGAAAAAGATATGCGAGAGCTCGGCCGCCCGCGCCCCGTGTACCAGGGTGCCGGGGACGTAGGCACCGATAACCTTGAGGGCGTCGGCAATGCCCCGGTTGTCCCGGGTGTACTGGACCGCGCAGGCGTCGGCCAGGTACTCCTTCTGGCGGCTGATGGCGGCCTTGATGAAGCCCGCCGCAACCCCGCCCAGCCAGCCGAGTATCCACAGTGCCAGCCCCAGTATCGGCAGCATCGGGCCGCCCTGGCGCCGGTGGCGGTCCAGGCCGGTGCGATGGTGGCGCCCACTGCGCAGCAGAAAGTGGCCGACGTCGCCGATAAAGGTGATGCCCTTGAGCAGTGCCGCCAGGCGGATGTTCAGGCGCATGTCGCCGTTGAGGATATGGCTGAACTCGTGGGCGATGACGCCCTGTAACTCATGCCGTCGCAGCTGTCGCAGTGCACCGCGGGTCACGCCGATCACCGCATTGGCCGGCGCGGTACCCGCCGCGAAGGCGTTGATGCCCCGCTCCCGGTCGAGCACGTACAGGGAGGGTGCGGGCATGCCGGCGGCGAGGGCCATTTCCTCCACCACGTTCAAGGCCCGGCGCTCGTCGGGGTCCCGGGTTTCCGTGAGTACCCGGGTGCCGCCCAGGGCCTCCGCCACCGCCTTGCCGCCCGTGGCCAGTTGCATCCAGCGAAACAGCGACACCAGCGCCACGCTGCCGCCGATCAGCAGGCCAATACTGCCCAGGCGCGACCAGCTGAAGTATGTGCCCAGCGCGACATCAGCCGGCCCGCTGCGCCACAGGAAAACCGACACAGCGGCATGGGTCAGCAATATCAGGCCCGCGACACTCAGCAGGAACAGCAGGGTGAGTAGCCGGGTATTGCGCCGCGCCACATCCTGCCGGGCGAAGAAATCCATGTAGGCGTTCAGAAGCTGACTTGCGGTGCTACCTGGATCTGCGCGCTGTCATCAAACTCCAGCAGGCTGGCGTCCGCGGGATGGCCGAAAGTGCCGGCGAGCACAACCTGGGGAAAGCTCTGCCGGTAACTGTTATAGGCCATCACCGCGTCGTTGTAGCCCTGCCGGGCGAAGGCCACACGGTTTTCCGTATTGGTGAGCTCCTCGCTCAGCTGCTGCATGGTCTGGTCGGCTTTGAGGTCGGGATAGGCTTCGAGGGTGACATTGAGTTTGCCCAGGGCTGCCTGCAGTGCATTTTCCGCGCCGGCCAGGCGTGTCATTGCCTCGCCGCCACCGGCACCCGCGCCGACCTGCTCGAGGACCGACAGGGCTTCGTTGCGGGCGCGTGTTACCGCTTCGAGGGTCTCCCGCTCGTGCTGCAGGTAGCCCTTCGCCGTGTTCACCAGGTTGGGAATCAGGTCGTAGCGGCGCTTGAGTTGCACCTCGATCTGGGCAAAGGCATTGAGATAGCGGTTCCGGAGAGCCACCAGCCGGTTGTAGATGGCGACCACCCACAGGGCGAGCCCCAGGAGTGCCAGCCAGAACACTATTGTGGAAAATTCCATTGCCGGTTCTCCCCGCCGTGTGATGTTTGCATTCTACTCCATGCCGACGAGCGGGCCAGGTATGCTTGGCGAATCCGTGACTGGGGCCACGCTTACTGCCACGCCGTTGAGTGCGGCATTGCCGGAGAGTGCGTCCAGCCAGTGATCGTCGGTAAGGTCGTTGCAGCTGACACCGGCGTGCTGTTGCGCGATACCCAATTGTACGCCGCGGCGCCCGTGGCCGTAGCCGTGGGGCAGGCTGACCACCCCCGGCATCATGTCCTCGCTGGCTTCCGCCGGCACTGTCAGGCTGCCGACACGGGAGCTGACGCGCACGTCCTGGCCATCGCCGATGTGCAGGTGGCGCATGTCCTGCGGATGCATCAGGAGGGTGCAGCGGTCCCGCCCCTTTATCAGCCGGTGATAGTTGTGCATCCAGGAGTTGTTGGAGCGGATGTGGCGGCGCCCGATCAAACGCAGGCCGCTCTCCCGGGGGGCCTGCAGTTCCTGTCGCAAGCGTTCCAGATCCTGCAGCGGCAGGGGGTGGTCCAGGTGGATGCGTTGGTCGGGGGTACGCAAGCGGCCGGGGAGCTGGGATTGCAGGGGGCCGAGATCCAGCCCCGACGGATGCTCGCGCAGGGTTGCCAGGTCGAGGCCCAGAGGATGGCCCTGGGCCGCGCCATAGGGCCCGTGGCGCAGCCCCTGGTCAACCAGGTCTTCCGGCGGCGGCCACGCCTGCCAGTCCTGTCCCAGCCTGCCGGCTACTTTCTCCCCCAGGGCATTGAAAATCTCCCAGTCGTACAGGCTGCCCGCCGGTTTGGGGAAGACGGGGGGCGAGTAGCGGGCCGTGTTGCGCACGGCATTGAGGTGGAAGGCGAGGTCGTAGTGGCCGCTTTCCAGGGGCGAGCAGGGTGGCAGGATCAGGTCCGCGTGGCAGGTGGTCTCGTTCAGGTAGGGGTCCAGGCAGACCATCCAGTCCAGCTGCTCCAGGGCCTGGTCGAGCTGGCGGCCATTGGGTGTGGACAGCACCGGGTTGCCCGCGCCCACGAACAGTGCCCGGATCCGGCCCTCCCCGGGCGTGGTAATTTCCTCCGCCAGGGCCGCCACGGGCAGTTCCCGATCAAACTCGGGCAGGCCGCGCACGCGACTGTGGCTGCGGGCAAAGCCGCCTGGTCCGGTCGCGGTGACCTGGTCGACCGCCGGCGAGCTGAACAGGGAACCGCCGGCGCGGTCGAGGTTGCCGGTGACGATATTGATGACCTGGATCAACCACTGGTTGAGGGCACCGAAGTGCGTCGTGGAAACCCCCATGCGTCCGTAGCAGATGGCGGCCTCCGCCGCGGCAAACTCCCGGGCAATCTCGCGCAGGGCCTGTGCCGGAATACCGGTGTGGGGCGCCACCGCCTCGGGGCTGAAGTCCGCCACGGCCTCGCTCACCGCTTCCAACCCCTCGGTGAGAGCCTCCAGCGCGCGTGGCCCGGTGCGTTCTTCCCGCAGCAGTGTGTGCAACAGCGCGGCGAGGAACAGGGCATCGCTGCCCGGGTGAATGAAGTGGTGCCGGTCGGCGATGGCGGCGGTCTCCGTGCGCCGCGGATCGATGACCACCAGCCTGCCACCCCGCGACTGCAGGTCGCGGATGCGGCGGCGAACATCGGGCACACTCCACAGGCTGCCGTTGGAGGCGATCGGGTTGGCCCCGAGCATCAGGAAGTACTGGCTGCGGTCGATATCCGGGATCGGCAACAGGAACTTGTGGCCGAACAGCCACAGGGCGGCGAGGTGGTGGGGCAGTTGGTCGACAGAAGTGGCGGAAAAGCGATTGCGGGTACGCAGCAGACGGAACAGGGCGCCCTGGTGGGTCATCATGCCGAGATTGTGCACGGTGGGATTGCCCAGGTAGACCCCCAGGCTGTCGACGCCGTGGCGCGACACCGTGTCGGCGAGGCCGTCGGCGGCCAGTGTCAGGGCCGTCTCCCAGTCAATTTCTTCAAACCGGGGTTCCTCCCCCCTGGCCGAGATACGACGCAAGGGGCGGCGGAGGCGGTCGGGGTCCGTGTGGATGTCCTGCAGCGCCACCGCCTTGGGACAGATATGTCCCCGGCTCAGCGGATCCTGGGGGTCCCCCTTGATACGGCGAATCTCGTCGCCGTCGGTTTCTATCACCAGACCACAAATGGCTTCGCACAGGTGGCAGGCCCGGCGGTGCGTTGTTATTGGCATGGGCGGCCTTCCCCTAAAGGGTTTCAGCACAGTCTACTGCCTTTGCGCGGCCATCGCGACGCTGGTGGCACCGCCGCGGTGCGACCGAACCAATGCAGTGCAGCGCCCTGCTGGCGCTGGCGGCGGCCGAACTGGCCATTCGCGAAATGGGGATCACCTTCACGGTCTATAGCGAGGGTGCGAACATCGACCGTGCCTGGCCCTTCGATATCATTCCCCGGGTCATTTCCGCGCGCCAGTGGCAGCAGGTCAGCGCGGGACTGGCCCAGCGCAGCCGCGCCCTCAACGCCTTTATCGACGACATCTACAATCGCCAGCGCATCCTCGCCGACGGTGTGCTGCCCGCGGAGCTGGTGCTGGAGTCGCCCAACTATAAGGCTCCCTGTGCCGGCATGTCGCCGCGCTATGGCGTCTGGGCACACATTTGCGGTTCCGACCTGGTGCGCGATGCGGATGGCCGCTTCTACGTCCTTGAGGACAACCTGCGGGTGCCCTCCGGGGTCTCCTACATGGTGGAGAACCGCGAGATCACCAAGCGTGTGCTGCCGGAGCTGTTCGAGAACTACAGCATTCTGCCGGTGGACGACTACCCCTCGCGACTCTACGCGACCCTCGCCTCCCTCTCGCCGCGGGAGCGCAAGCGCCCCTGTATCGTGGTGCTCACACCGGGCATCTACAACTCGGCCTATTTCGAACACGCCTTCCTGGCCCAGGGCATGGGGGCGGAGCTGGTGGAGGGCAGCGACCTGGTGGTCGGGGACGACGATGTGGTCAGCATGCTCACGGTGGACGGGCCGGTGCGGGTGGATGTGATCTATCGTCGGATCGACGAGGATTTCATGGACCCCGAAGCCTTCCGCGCGGATTCGATGCTCGGGGTGCCCGGCCTGATGCGCGCCTGGCGCGCAGGCAAGGTGGCAATTGCCAACGCGCCCGGGAGCGGAGTGGCGGACGACAAGGCGATCTACGCCTTCGTGCCGGAGATGATTCGCTATTATCTCGGCGAGGAGCCGAAAGTCGCCAGTGTGCCCACCTGGCTCTGCCAGCGCGAGGCGGACCGGGAGCACGTGCTGCGGCACCTCGATCAGCTGGTGGTGAAACCGGTCAACGAGTCCGGCGGCTACGGCATCATGGTGGGCCCCCATGCCAGCGCCGCGACACGCCGCCGTTTCGCCCGCCTGATCGAAGAGAATCCGCGCAACTACATTGCTCAGCCAACCCTCTCGCTGTCCACCGCGCCAACCTTTATCGACGGCAGTGTCGAGGCGCGACACCTGGACCTGCGCCCCTTCATTCTCCAGGGTAGGGAGACCTGGGTAACTCCCGGAGGGCTTACCCGGGTGGCGCTGGTGCGCGGTTCCCTGGTGGTCAATTCCTCCCAGGGGGGCGGCAGCAAGGACACCTGGATTGTGGAGGGCCGGGTATGACCATGCTCTCGCGGGTGGCCGAGCGCCTCTACTGGACCACCCGGTACCTGGAGCGCGCCGAGGATACCGCGCGGCTGATCGCCGCCTACAATCACCTGATCATGGACCTGCCCCGGGGTAACGAGCCCGGCTGGGATATCCTGGTGCGCATCCTGGATGCCGAAGCGCAGTTCTACACGCGTTTCCGCGTGCCGTCGGAGCAGAATGTCCTGCGCTTCCTGATTGCGGATGGCGATAGCCCCTCGTCTATTCCCCACGCTCTGCGCTGGGCGCGGGAAAACGTGCGCACCACGCGGGATGTGTTGCCCGAGGATACCTGGGAGCTGGTCAACGAGTTGCACCTCTATGCCGAGGAGGCCGCGGAGCGATCCGTGGGCCGTCGGCAGCGCCAGCAGTACCTGGAGGAAGTGGTCAATCGCTGCCAGTTGATCAATGGCCTGCTGGCGTCCACCCTGCCGAGGGACCACGCCTATCGCTTTCTCAAGCTGGGCCAGCTGCTGGAGCGCTGCGACATGACTACGCGTTTGATCGACGTCGGGGTACGCGAACTGCTGGGTCGGGACCCGCATTCTCTCGCCCTGCAGCCACCGCTGTGGAGTGCGCTGCTGCAGTCGCTCTCCGCCCTGGGTGCCTACCGCCGCATGATTGCGCCAGTGGTGGACGCCGAGCAGGCAATTACCTTTGTCTTTCGTGAGCCCTGTCTGCCGCGGTCGGTGGATTTCTGTTTGCGCGGTATCCGCGAGGAGATACGCCCACTGCACGAGCCCCAGGCGGCGCTTGCGGTGGTGGAGCGGGCCCGCCGCAAGCTGGCGCGGCTGAATGTGGAGCAGATGAGCCCGACGCAACTGCAGCGCTACATCGACCAGTTCCAGGGGCTCCTGGGCGAACTGCACGCCGCGCTGAGCGAGACCTGGTTCCGGGTCAGACCACAGTGAAACGCCACTACTGCGACTGTGGAACCCAGGCCTTCTTCGAGAGCCGCGAATGCCTGCATTGCGGGGCGCGCTTGGGCTTCGATCCCGACAGCCTGTGCATGCGGGCGGTGTATCCTGAGCCGGATGGGGGCTGGGCCGACAGTGCCGGCCGCCCCCTCCGCTTCTGCGATAATGGCGAGCGCTGGCAGGTCTGCAACTGGCTGTGTGCCGAGGACTCGGGACACCCCCTGTGTTTTGCCTGCCAGTTCAATCGCGTCATTCCCAACCTGTCGTTGCCGGGTAACCTGCATCGCTGGTGGGTCCTCGAACAGGGCAAGAAGCGGCTGTTCTATACCCTCTTGACGCTGGGTTTGCCGCTGGTGGATGGCTGGCGCGACCCCCGCCACGGACTTCTGCTGGACTTCCTGGAGGACGGGCGCAGCCGGGAGGAGTACGCCGAGACCTTCGCCAGTACCGGCTTCCTGGGGGGCGTTATCACCATCAACACACTGGAAGCCGACGACGTGGCGCGTACCGCCGTGCGCGAGGAGATGAACGAGAACTACCGCACGGTGCTTGGGCACCTGCGCCACGAGTCCGGCCACTACTACTGGTCGCGTCTCGACCCCGATGCGGCACTACGCGCCGCTTTCCGCCAGGTGTTTGGCGACGACAGTCGCGACTACGCATCGGCCCTCTCCCTGCACTACAGTCAGGGGCCACCGGAGCACTGGCGGCGTCACTACATCAGCGCCTATGCCAGCGTTCACCCGACCGAGGATTGGGCGGAGACCTGGGGCCATTACCTGCATATCCACGACGCCCTGGAAACCGCCGCGGCCTACGGTCTGGTCCCCCAGGATACGCCGGCGCGGCCGATTGCCGAGCGAATCAACCTGTGGCGGGACCTGAGTGTCACACTGAACGAACTGAACCGCAGTGTCGGGCGCGGGGACGCCTACCCTTTCGTGATCAACAGCCAGGTGGCCGACAAGCTGGCCTTCGTGGAACAGATCATGGCGCGTCTGAGAACACTGTCTCCAGCGAAGGCAGGCGATTGAAGGCGTCGCGGATGTTGTCGTCCCAGGACTGGCGCAGTTCCGCCAGGTAGGGGTGGTGCTCCTCCAGGCTGAAATAGCGCTCGAAGGGCTTCAGGCTGTCCCGCCGGTAGAACAGGCACTCCAGGGGCGGCCCAACGGTGGCATTGGAGCGGGTGGTGGAGTCCATCGAGACCAGTGCGCAGCGCATCGCGGTTTCGTGGGGCGTGTCCGGGCGGATGATGCGGTCCAGGATGGGTTTGCCGTACTTGGTTTCGCCGATCTGGAGGTAGGGGTAGATCTCTGAGACGGTAATGTGGTTGCCCTCGGGGTAGACCAGGTACAGGGCCGGTGGGTGACCCTTGATCTGCCCCCCAAGGATAAAGGTCGCCGCGGCGTTGAAGCCGGCCCCCGGCGCACTGTTGCCACTGTATTTCTGCTGCTCGCGCACATTCAGCTCCCCCACGTAGTCTGCCACGTCCGCGACGTAGCGCGCCTTGAGGATGTTGAACTCGGCGTCCTCCTCCAGATCCCGTTGAATCTGCGCCACTACCGCCTGGCTGGTGGCCAGGTTCCCCGCGCTCAGCAAGACCAGGGAACGATCGTAGGCGACCGAGAAGCGGTGCATCTTGCTGTAGGTGCTGACGCGATCGGGGCCGGCGTTGGTGCGGGAGTCGGAGCAGAAGACCAGGCCGTCTTCCACGGCGATGGCGAGGCAGTAGGTCATTGAGGGTTTTCCGGGCTGGGCCGTTGTAACAGCAGTGGTGGCGGGCAAGCATACTGCGAGGCCTGCCGGAATGCCACTGTAAGCCCACCCCCGTCCAACTGCCGCGGGTCAGTGCCGGTGGCTAGGCGGGCCGCAAAGCGTGCGTATGACCGCAAATTCACGGTCTCTGCCGGTTTCACCCCCGTGGACGGGGGCGTATCATTTCGCTTTCGCCATGTGTGGCAGTCAGGGGGCTTTGCCCGCGGCACCAGCGCGTATCCGCTGCGCTTCGCCCGGCCCCTTCCGATGGATCACGGGAAACGAGACTCTATGAAGAAAGTTCTGTTCGGCAAGCGCATGTGGCTGATGCTGATCTTCACGCTGCTGGTGTTCGGGGGCGTGCTGGGCATGCAATGGTACGGCAGCATCAAAATGAACGAGTTCATGGACAACATGCCCGTGGAACCCGCCACTATCACCACGGCGGAAGCGGGCACGGCCCTGTGGCGCGACGCGGTGGACTCGGTGGGGACCCTGGTGGCCATTCGCGGCGCGGAACTGGCCACGGAAGTGCCCGGCACGGTGGAAGCGATCCACTTCGACAACGGGGCGCAGGTGGAAGCCGGGGCCGTCATTCTCACCCTGGATTCAGCCCCCGACCGCGCCGAGCTGGCGGCGCTCGAGGCAGCCCGCGACCTGGCCGAACTGGAGCTGCGCCGGGCCAACAGCCTGGTGGCGCAGCGCAATATTTCCGAGGCGGAGCTCGACCAGCGCGCCAGCCAGCTGGAGCAGGCCCGGGCCCGGGTGGAAGCGCAGAAGGCGCGCATCGAACAGAAATCCCTGCGGGCCCCCTATGCCGGCCGGCTGGGTATCCGCCGCTACAACGTGGGTGACTATGTCCAGGCGGGCGACCCGATCATCGAGTTGCAGGCCCTGGACCAGCTCTATGTCAATTTTACCCTGCCCGAGCAGCTGAGCCAGCAGGTGGAGCAAGGGATGTCCGTGGAGGCCCGCCTGGAAGCCCTGGATGGCAGTACCTTCGAGGGCGAAGTGACGGCGATCTCCCCGGTAGTCAACCCGAATACCCGCAATTTCACCGTGCAGGCAACCCTGGCCAATCGCGACGAACTGCTGCGGCCGGGCATGTTTGCCCGGCTGAAGCTGCCCATCGGGCTGCAGATGGAGCGGGTGATCGTGCCGCGCACCGCCATTGCCTACCGTCCCTATGGCAATTCCGTCTATGTGGTACAGGACAAGGACGGGAGCAAGACGGTTTCCCAGCGTTTCGTGACCCTGGGGCAGGCACGCGGTGACATGATTTCGGTTGAAGAAGGCCTGGACCCGGGTGAGGTGGTTGCCAGCAGTGGTCTGCTGAAGCTGGACAGCGGTATGCCGGTGAACATCAACAACAGCATTCAGCCTGCCTCCAGTCTGACCCCGCAACCGGATAACGGCTGACCATGAAATTTACCGACCTGTTTATCCGCAAGCCGGTGCTGGCCACCGTGGTCAGCCTGTTCCTGGTGGTTCTCGGGCTGCGCGCCGCCAGTGAACTCAACGTGCGTGAGTACCCGATGATCGAGAACGCGGTGATCACCGTGTCCACGGCCTATATCGGTGCCGATGCCGAGCTGATCAAGGGCTTTATCACCACGCCGCTGGAGCAGGAGATCGCCACCGCGGAGAACATTGACTACCTCACCTCCGACAGCACCGACGGCCTGTCGACCATCTCCGCCTACGTGCGCAACGATGCCGACCCCGACGAGGTGCTCACCCAGGTGGTGACCAAGGTCAACAAGCTGCGCAACGAGCTGCCGCGGGAGGCCGAGGATCCGGTCATCAACCTGTCGGTGGGGCAGCAGGTGGGGACCATGTATATCTCCTTCACCAGTGACCAGCTGCCCACCAACCGGGTCGCCGATTACGTCAAGCGCGAAGTGGAGCCCAAGCTGTCCACCCTGCCGGGTGTACTGCGTGCCAAGGCGGAAACCTTCGCCGTATTCGCCATGCGCATCTGGCTGGATCAGGAGCGCATGACGGCCCTGGGCATGACCGCCAGTGACGTGGGCGCCGCCCTGCGGGCCAACAATGTGCTCTCCGCGGTGGGCGGCACCAAGGGCAGCATGATCAAGGTCAGCTACAAGGCCGGGACCGACCTCAATTCGGTGGAGGAGTTCGAGCGCCTGGTCCTGCGGGAGGACGGAGGCACCATCGTTCGCCTGGGTGATATCGCCGAGGTGGAACTGGGCAACGAAAGCTACGATGCGTCCTCCATGTTTATCGACGAGGAAGCGGTCTTTATCCAGATCGACGTGGCGCCGGACGCCAACGCCCTGGACGTGATCGCCCGGGTGCGCGAGGTCTACGAGGGTGTGATCGATCCGCGTTTGCCGGAAGGCATCGACGGCAACATCAACTACGACGCCACCGTGTACATCGAGAACGCCATCAGCGACGTGCAGGCAACCATCATCGAGGCGATGCTGATCGTTATCGTGGTGATCTTCCTGTTCCTGGGCTCCATGCGCTCGGTATTGATCCCCGCGGTGGCGGTACCCCTGTCCCTGATCGGTGGACTGTTCCTGATGCAGCTGATGGGGTTCAGTATCAACCTGCTGACCCTGCTCGCCTTCGTGCTGGCCATCGGTATCGTGGTGGACGACGCCATCATCGTGCTGGAAAACATCCACCGGCATATCGAGCACGGCATGGAACCGATGGACGCCGCATTGAAGGGCGCCCGGGAGCTGGCCTGGCCGATTGTCGCGATGACCACCACCCTGGTGGCGGTGTATCTGCCGATTGGCTTTATCGGCGGTCTGACCGGGACGTTGTTCACCGAGTTCGCCTTTACCCTGGCGGGCAGCGTGCTGATTTCCGGTATCGTGGCCCTGACCCTGTCGCCGATGATGTGCGCGCGCATGCTGCGCCGGGATGCCGGCGATAGCAGCAATCGTCTCGAGCATTGGCTGGACCAGCGCTTCGAGTCCCTGCGTCGGGTTTACCAGCGCGATCTGGACCGGGTCCTGGACGATCGCGCCGGGGTGCTGGTGTTCGGTGCCATCATCCTGGCCTCCTGCTATTTCCTGTTCCTGCGCGCACCTTCCGAGCTGGCGCCCGCGGAGGACCTGGGGCTGATTTTCTATCCGGCGGACTCCGACCCCTACGTCACCCTGGAGTACATCGAGGCCTTCTCGGCGGAGATCGGCCGCATCACCCGGGAGACCCCGGAAATCGACGTCAACTTCCTGTTCAATGGCATGAGCCCGGGCTCCGCGGGGGCCTCCAATGGCGCCTTCGGCGGCTTCATCTTCAAGCCCTGGAGCGAGCGCGAGCGCTCCTCCGAGGAAGTGTTGCAGCAGGATATTCTGCCGCGGGTAAAATCCATCGCCGGTTTGCAGGTGAATGCGCTGAATCCCTCGCCCCTGCCCACCAGCGGTTTCATGCCGGTGGAGTTCGTGATCACCACCACCCTGGATTTCAATATTCTCTACGAGGATGCCCAGGAGGTACTGCGGCGGGCGCGGGAGAGCGGCAAGTTCATCTTCATCGACCAGAACCTGCAGATCGACATGCCGCGCGAGCGTGTCCATATCGATCGCGACAAGGCGGCCCTGCTGGGGGTCGACATGCAGACCCTGAGCGCGGACATGGCGGTGCTGCTCTCCGGTGGTTACGTCAACCGCTTCTCCATGAACAACCGCTCCTACGAGGTGATTCCCCAGGTACGGCGCCAGCAGCGCCTGGAGCCCGCGGACCTGATGAATTACTACACCCGCACCCGCAGCGGCGATCTGGTGCCCCTGAGTACGCTGGTCACCCTGGAGCGGGAAGTGGTGCCCCGCTCCCTCAAGGGCTTCCAGCAACTCAATGCGGCAACCTTTAACGGTATCCCCCGCCCGGGTGTTGCCCTGGGGGACGCGCTGGAGACCCTGGAACAGATTGCCGACGAGGTGCTGAGCCGGGAGTACAGCGTCGACTACGGTGGCGAGAGCCGTCAGTTTGTCACCGAGGGCAGTTCCCTGCTGATGACCTTCTTCTTCGCCCTGTTGTTGATCTACCTGGTACTGGCGGCCCAGTTCGAGTCTTTCCGCGACCCGATCATCATGCTGGTAACCGTGCCCATGTCGGTCAGCGGTGCGCTGTTGTGCCTGAATGCCCTGTCGATATTCCAGGTCACCGGGGCCACCCTGAATATCTATACCCAGGTGGGCCTGGTGACCCTGATCGGGGTCATCTCGAAGCACGGCATCCTCATCGTGGAATTTGCCAACCGGCTGCAGGAAGAAGGCATGGCCAAGCGCGAGGCGATCGAAGAGGCGGCCTCGGTGCGGCTGCGCCCGGTACTGATGACCACAGCGGCCCTGGTGATAGCGATGGTACCGCTGCTGCTGGCATCCGGCCCGGGTGCCTCGGCGCGCTTCTCCATGGGCCTGGTGATTGCCTCCGGGATGACCATCGGCACGCTGTTTACCCTGTATGTGCTGCCCGCCGTGTACCTCTACCTGGGGCGCGATGTGGCTGCGCAGTCGGCCGCAGGGGAGACCGCCGCGACCTGAACGAGGTTTGCGTCCGCGGGCCATGTTCTATACTCGTTGCAGGAAGCCATCCTGAAACGCGTATGGGGGAAGCATGCATGCACGCAGACAGTGGCTGCTCAGGGTTCTCGACAGTGTTCCCCGCGGTGAGTTGACGCTGCACCTGCCGGACGGTGCTGTCAGGGTCATCGCGGGCGACCAGTCCGGCACCCGTGCCGAGCTGGTGTTGAAGCGCTGGACAGTGCTCGACGCCATCCTTATCCAGGGTGATATCGGTTTTGGCGAGGCCTTCATGGCCGGCGACTGGGAGACGCCGGACCTGATTGCGCTGATGCGCTTCGCGACTGAAAATCTTGCGGTCTTTGACGCCGTCACGCGCCGCTCCCGCTGGCTGCGCGCCCTCGACTGGCTGCGGCACCACCTCCTGCGCAATACCCTGCGCCGCAGCCGGGTCAATGTGCACCGCCACTACGACCTCGGCAACGACTTCTATCGTCTCTGGCTGGATGACAGCATGACCTACTCCGGTGCGCTGTTCGAGTCGGAAGCGATGTCACTGGAGGCCGCGCAGCAGGCCAAGTACGCACGGATTGTTCGTCGCCTGCAGGCGCCCGAGGGCGCCCGGCTGCTGGAGATCGGCTGCGGCTGGGGGGGCTTCATGGCACATGCTGCCGAGCAGGGCCTGCAAATCGCGGGGGTTACTCTCTCCACCGAACAGGCGGCCTACGCGCGGGCGCGGCTGGCCGCCGCGGGCCTCTCGGGGCAGACCGATGTGCAGTTGCGGGATTATCGCGAAGTCACGGGGGAGTTCGACGGCGTGGTGTCCATCGGCATGTTCGAGCACGTGGGCGAGGACTATTGGCGGACCTATCTGGCCGACGTGCTGGCCTTTCTGAAGCCCGGTGCGCGCGCGGTGATCCAGAGCATCTTCATCCGCGAGGGGCGCTTCGAGCGCTACCGCAACGGCAACGATTTCCTGCGCCAGCACATCTTTCCCGGGGGCATGCTGCCCACCCAGCCGGGCTTTGTCGCCCTGGCGGAGCAGGCGGGGCTGGCGGTCAACGACGTCTTTACTTTCGGTCACTGCTACGCCCTGACCCTGGAGCACTGGTATCAGCGCTTCATGGCGCAGCTCGATGCGGTTCGCGCCCTGGGTTACGACGAAACATTTGTGCGCAAGTGGCGCTTTTACCTCGCCGCCTGTGCCGGGATGTTCCGCGCCGGCGAGATCAACCTGATGCAGGTGGAGTTGCAGCGTCCGGCTGGTTTTCCGGCCGGGCGCGTGTGAAGGCCTCCAGCTGCTGGCAGGCTTCGCAGACAGCGCGAATGCGCGGGAAGGGGGTCATGTCGAAATGGAAGCGCCTGGCGTTGAAAACCTGGGGGATCAGGTAGACATCCGCCAGTGATAGCTGCTCGCCGGCGCAATAGGGTGTCGCCACCAGCTGTTGTTCCAATGCCTCGAAGCCGAGCTGCAGCCAGTGGTGATACCAGGTGGTCTTCGCGGCCTCGTCCAGAGCCAGGGTGTTCTTCAGGTAGTTCAGCACCCGCAGATTGTTGAGGGGATGGATGTCGCAGGCGATCGTGTTGACCCAGCCGCGGATCAGGGCGCGTTCCGTGGAACCCCGGGGAAGCAGGGCGGGTGACGGACAGGTCTCCTCCAGCCACTCGATGATGGCGGTCGACTGGCTAATCACCTGACCGTCGTCCAGGCGCAGGGCGGGCACCAGGCCCTGGGGGTTGAGCGCGAGGTAGTCGGCCCCGCGCTGCTCGCCGCTGGCGAGGTCCACCGGGCTCAGCTGGTAGTCGAGGCCCTTCAGGTTGAGGGCAATGCGTACCCGGTAGGCGGCGGTTGAACGGAAATAGGAAAACAGCTCCATGTGCAGCCTCCTTACACCGGTGAATGTGCCGGCAGCACGGTTCCGCGCACTTCGCCGAAGCCGATGGGAACGGCATCGCCGCCCTCGCAGTGGCCGCGCAGTATGACGGTGTCGCCGTCCTCCAGGAAGGTACGGGTTTCACCATTGGGCAGGCTGATTGGCTGCTTGCCGCCACGGGTCAGCTCAAGGATCGAGCCCCCCGCCTCGGGCTCTGGCCCCGACTGGGTGCCACTGCCCATCAGATCGCCGGGCTGCAGGTTGCAGCCATTCACGCTGTGGTGAGTGACCAGCTGGGCCACCGTCCAGTAGGAGTCGCGAAAGTTCGAGCGGGAGAGTGAAACGGGCGCTTCACCGCGGCTTCGCATGGCCTCGGTCTGCAACAGTACCTCCAGCCGGATGTCGAAAGCCCCCTCGGCACTGTTTGCTGGGCTGCTGAGGTAGGGTAGGGGTTGCGGGTCCACGGCCGGCCGCCGGAAGGGGCGACGCCAGGGCGCCAGGGCCTCCAGCGTGACCACCCAGGGGGAGACCGTAGAGGCGAAACTCTTGGCCAGGAAGGGACCCAGTGGCTGGTATTCCCAGGCCTGGATGTCCCGTGCCGACCAGTCGTTGAGCAGACAGATGCCAAACACGTGGTCTTCCGCATCGCCGATGGGAACGGGCGTGCCCAGCGGGTTGCCCGGGCCGATGAAAACGCCCATTTCCAGTTCGTAATCCAGTCGGCGGCAGGGGGTCAGGGCGGGGGTGTCGCTGTCGGGTGCCTTGGTCTGTCCCACGGGCCGGTGAAAGGCTTGCCCGGAAACGCCGATGGAGGAGGCGCGGCCGTGGTAACCGATCGGCACCCATTTGTAATTCGGCAGCAGTGGGTTGTCCGGTCGGAACAGGGAGCCCACGGCGGTGGCGTGGTGGATCGAGGTGTAGAAATCGGTGAAATCATGAATCCGGCAGGGCAGCCGATACTCGGCGTCCACCTGCGTCACCAGGCAGGCGCGCACGGCCGACGCCTCCGGGGCGCCCCGGCGCAGCAGGCGCGATAGCGCCAGGCGCAGCGCCGACCAGGCCCGCGGGCCCAGCGCCATGAGGGCGTTGAGCTCGGGCAAGGCACCGGCTTGTGCGGCCTCGTGGGCGGGGCCGGAGAGCAGGCCGGTTTCGCTCAGCGCGTGCAGGTCGACAATGCTGTCGCCAATCGCCACCCCGCCGCGGAAGTGCTCTTCGGTGCCGGCGACGCGAAACACGCCAAAGGGCAGGTTCTGGATGGGGAAATCCGTATCCGGCAGGTTGGCGGTTTCCAGCCAGCTTTGCAGAGCCGGATCGTGGGTTTCATTCAGTGTCGGCATGGGGGCTTCCTTGGGGGCTGCCATCGAAGTGTTTGCTCAACCCGTCCCAGCAACGCAGGTAGTCTCGTTGCCGCAGTGGGCTGTGCATGGCCCAGGGGGTGACCTGATAGGGATAGCGCGACTCCAGCATGAAGGCCAGGGTATCGCGATAGCGCTCGGGGGCCAGGCTTGCCTGGCTGGCCCGCTCGAACACGGCGGCCTCCGGGCCGTGGGGCGAGAAACAGTTGTGCAGGCTGCTGCCCCCGGGCAGGAAGCCCGATTCCTTGGCGTCATAGAGCCCTTCGATCAGCCCCATGAATTCACTCATGACATTGCGGTGATACCAGGGGGGGCGAAAGGTGTCCTCGGCCACCATCCAGCGCGGCGGGAAGATGACGAAATCCAGGTTGGCGACCCCGCTGGTGTGCGAGGGCGAGGTCAGCACGGTATAGATGCTGGGGTCGGGGTGGTCATAGCTGACCGAGCCCATGACATTAAAGCGGGACAGATCGTATTTGTAGGGTGCGGAGTTGCCGGCCCAGGCCACCACATCCAGGGGGGAGTGGCCCATGCTGACCCGGTAGATCTGGCCCCCGAATTTGGCCACCAGCTCGAAGTCGCCCTCGATATCCTCGTAGGCGGCCACGGGGTACTGGAAGTCCCGGTCATTGGCAAAGCCATTCGCGCCTACCGGTCCGCGTTCGGGCAGGGTCAGCGGTGCGCCGTAGTTTTCGCACAGGTAACCCCGCGCGGCTGCTTCCTGCAGGTCGACGGCGAACTTCATGCCGCGGGGTATCACGGCGATTTCCCCCGGCGCCAGGTCCAGCACGCCGCACTCGGTGCGCAGTCGCAGTGCGCCCTGCTGGGGGATCAACAGCCACTCGCCATCGGCGGAGTAAAAATAGCGGTGATGCATCGAAACGCTGGCCGCGTACAGGTGCACCCCGAGCCCGCGCTGGGCCAGGGCATCGCCACAGGTGGCCAGGGTGACCAGCCCCTCCAGCAGGTCGCGGGGTTCCGTGGGGGAGGGCAACGGGTCCCAGCGCAGCAGGTTGGGCGGTACGGAGCCCGCCAGCGGGCCAGTCTGGAAAGACTCGCCCAGCTGCTCGCAGGGCACATAGTCTCCCTGCACGACGGAGGGGCGAATGCGGTAGAACCAGCTTCGGCGGTTGTCGGCCCGCGGGGCGGTGAAGGCGGTGCTGCTGAACTGCTCCGCGTACAGGCCGTACTTGACCCGCTGAGGATTGAAGCGCCCCACGGGCAGGGCGCCGGGCAGGGCCTCGCTCTCGTGCTGGTTGCCGAAACCGGTGAGGTAGGTGCGGCTGCCGCTCTGGTGGCTGGTCATGATCTGCGGTGCTCGGGCGCCATAGTTGCAAGTGAAACCAATATAGCGGAGAGCGCGCCCGGGAACAAATTCGCGTGGACAGGCAAATGTGAGCCGGCGGTGGCCGGAAGCCGTCTGCTTACTAACAAAAAGCCCGGCGCAGGGGCCGGGCTTCGGGAGGCGGGATCGGCCCAGTTCTACTGGCGGCGCAGCTGGCGCAGGCCCACCAGGCCGAGAATGCCACCGAGCAGGCCCAGCAGCCCCAGGGGCAGTGCAGGCACCGGTGCCACGCTGACCGGGGTGAAGCGTGCGGTGATCATGGCGCCGAACAGGCTGCGGGAGGCGTCGGTGTAGACGGCCTCCCCGTCCTGCCAGTCGGCACCCGCGAGGAACAGGACGCCACTGCCCTGATTGCGATAGGCCAGAGACACGGTATTTTCCGGGTCCCGGGCGCCGAGAGCGATGACGGTGCCACCTTCGCCGCTCACTACATCCTGCAGGTCAGAGCCGCAGCTGTCTTCTGCTGGGCCGACGGGCGTTAGGGGGTTGGCCACCCAGAAGGGGTCGGAGGGGTTGAGAATGACCGACGGCATGACGTTATCTTGGCAGTTGCCGCCGCCCTCGTTGGTATAACTTGTGCCGTAAATTTCGTTGTACACAAGCTCTGGGTTATTGTATTCAGTGATGATAATCCCACCGTTGTTGAGATAGGCCAGCCAGTCTGCGCCGTTGCCGGCGATGGTGCCGCTGCGGGTAATCAGCAGGGCCTGGGTGTCCGAATCCGGCGTACAGCCGGAGACTTCATTCAGTGTGCCGATGCCGGAATAGAGGTCCGCGCCCGTAGCGCTGCTACTACCGCAAAACATCAAGTTTGGACGCGCCTGGGCGGCGGCCTCGAGAGCTCCCCCCAGCGTGAAAACCAGGCCGGCAAGCGCCGGCAGTGCAAGCTGCTTGATCATTGGAATGTTTCCCCTGTGTAATAACCTTTAAATTAATGCTGGAAAATTACGACAAGTCACGGATGTCGACAAGGAGAACATTTGATCGTGGGTCCGCACTGCGAAAAGTGTGACTCAGGTCACGTTTTTTGGTGTGGCTCGTCACTTGGGGCTTGAAACCGTGCGTTTTCGCGGCGTCTTCCGGCCCCCTCCTGAGTGCCGCCTGGCGGTGCTTTACAGGTCCTCAAGGCGCCAGACATCGAAGGCCGGTTCCTCGTAGGGATGGGCCTGGCGCAGTGCCGCCAGGGCGTCGCGAATCAGGGCATCCTCACAGACCAGCTCCACCTTGAGCTCGGCCACACGTTCCAGGGCGCCCACGCTGCCGATATGCGGTATGGCGCCTTGCAGGGGGCGGAATTGCCCCGTACCCGGTGTCTCGAAGCAGCAGGCCTCGTAGTCGCCGATGCGACCGGCACCGGTGGCAAAGACGGCCTCCTTGACGATCTCGGCATCGTCCACGGGTACGAAGAAAGCCAGTTTGTACATGAGTGCGACTCCTTTTTGCGGCAGGATAGAGCCTGCTGTTTTGCCATATTCGAGCGCTCGCGTCAGCCTGGATCGCGGCGCAGCCTCGACTTGACGCAGTTTCAAGTCTTGAGTGACGCAGAAGTCGGAGGAGGTGGCATGGACGCGGAACTGCAGGCCTGCCTGGAGACCGCAGGGCTGCGGCCGAAAGGGGGGCTTGAGCCGCTGGCCGGCGGCGATATCGCCGCGGTCTATCGCCTGGCTACAAATTGTGGCGATGTGGTGGTCAAGCAGGACGCAGCCGAGCGCCTTGCCGCAGAGGCGGAGGGCCTGGCTGCTTTGGCCGCCGCCGACTCGGGACTGGTGCTGCCGGAGGTATTGGCTGCAGGTGGTGGTTGGCTGGTCATGGAAGCCCTGGAGGTCGTGCCTGGAAGCCGCGATCCGGGAGCGCTGGGTGAAGGCTTGCGCAGGCTGCATGCGGTCACCGGGTCGGCCCACGGCTGGTCTCATGACAATGCCTGCGGCGGCACGCCCCAGCCCAATGCGCCACATCCGGATGGTCGCGTCTTCCAGCGCGAGCGCCGGCTCCTGCCGATGGTGCAGGCCTGCCAGGCGCGCGGCCTGCTGGATACCCGCCTGGGCGGGCGCATCGAGGCGTTGGCCCACGGGCTGGAAGCCTGGCTGCCGGACACGCCGGCGAGCCTGGTACACGGGGACCTGTGGTCGGGCAACGTGCTTTTCACGCCGCGGGGCCCCGCAGTGATCGATCCGGCCGTCTACCGTCACTATCCGGAGGTGGATCTCGCCATGCTCACTTTATTTGGCTCGCCGGGGGAGGTTTTCATGGCGGCCTACTGGGGAGGAGCGGCGCCCGTGGACTGGCCGCGCCGCGAGAGGCTGTTCCAGCTGTATCCGCTGCTCAACCACCTGCTGTTGTTCGGTGGTGCCTACCGGGAGGCGATTGAGCGGAGCGTTTCCTGGCTGGAGGTCGAGACCCCCTGACTGCGGAAGACCGGTGCGTTGGGGCGCGCCGGGCTGCCGGAGGGCCGGCTCTTCATCATTAACGGGGGACACCGGTGTTCATTAAACTGAT
>CERN01018154.1_pt1 | contig 93204 bp, 77 predicted proteins | sample 530761 | NCBI WGS metagenome assembly CERN01 (sample SAMEA2620947, study PRJEB7988) | marine metagenome | isolation source: saline water (ENVO:00002010), including | reverse complement strand
CCCGCCTGCGCACCGTTTTGCGGGGCTGGCCCTTGGGGCCGCCCGATACGGTGCGCAGTGTTTCCGGTGCATTTTGGGGCGCACTCTTTGGCGCGGTTTCTGTCACGATCTCGCCTTCACAATCAGGCCGCTTCCTCGGACGTTGATTCCTTCAGCTTTTCTAACAGGTCACAGGCCGCTTCGGCAATCACGGTTCCGGGCGGGAAAATCGCCTCTGCCCCGGCTTCGTAAAGTTTGTCAAAGTCCTGCGGTGGGATAACACCACCGGCAACGATCATGATGTCTTCGCGGCCAAGCTTGTCCAACTCCGCACGAAGCTGCGGCACAAGTGTCAGGTGACCGGCGGCAAGAGAACTGGCACCGACGATATGGACATCGTTTTCAACCGCCTGCCGGGCGGCTTCTTCGGGTGTCTGGAACAGCGGGCCGATATCGACGTCAAAGCCAAGATCGGCAAAGGCGGTTGCGATGACTTTCTGGCCGCGGTCATGCCCGTCCTGCCCCATCTTGGCAATCAGGATGCGCGGGCGGCGGCCTTCGGATTGTTCGAACTCGTTTACCAGCCGGTCGACTTTGGCCAATGCTTCGTTATCGGCACCGACTTCGGTTTTATAGACCCCCGAAATCGACCGGATCACGGCTTGATGACGGCCATAAACCTTTTCAAGCGCGTCGGAAATCTCGCCCACCGTGCATTTCGACCGGGCGGCCTGCACGGCAAGATCAAGAAGGTTGCCATTCCCCTGATCGGCGGCATTGGTCAGGGCGGTAAGGGCGCTTTCAACATCCGCATTGTTGCGTTCGGCGCGCAGACGTTCCAGCTTGGCGATCTGCTGACGGCGGACCTCGGCGTTATCGACCTGCAAAACATCGACCGGGCGATCATCGGTCGCGCGGTATTTGTTCACGCCGACCAATGTCTGACGGCCGCTATCGATGCGGGCTTGCGTGCGGGCAGCTGCTTCTTCGATGCGCATTTTCGGAATGCCGGCTTCAATCGCCTTGGCCATGCCGCCCTGTTCTTCGACCTCAAGAATATGGGCCCATGCCTTTTCCGCCAGATCACGCGTCAGACGTTCAACATAATAGGACCCGCCCCACGGATCGATGACCTTGGTCGTGCCGCTTTCCTGTTGCAGGAAAAGCTGCGTGTTACGCGCAATGCGCGCCGAAAAATCGGTCGGCAGGGCCAATGCTTCGTCAAGGGCGTTGGTATGCAGCGACTGCGTGTGGCCTTGGGTTGATGCCATCGCCTCGACACAGGTGCGGATGACGTTGTTAAAGACATCCTGTGCTGTCAGTGACCAGCCCGATGTCTGGCTGTGCGTGCGCAATGAAAGCGATTTGGGGCTCTGCGGATCGAACTGTTTGATCAGCTTGGCCCAGATCATGCGGGCGGCGCGCATTTTGGCGATTTCCATAAAGAAATTCATGCCAATCGCCCAGAAGAACGACAGACGCGGCGCGAATTTATCAATCGGAAGACCAGCAGCCTGACCGGCACGGGCATATTCGATGCCATCGGCCAGGGTATAGGCCAGTTCAAGGTCCGCGGTCGCCCCGGCTTCCTGCATGTGGTAGCCGGAAATCGAGATCGAATTGAATTTCGGCATGTTTTGCGAGGTAAAGGCAAAGATGTCCGAAATGATCCGCATCGAGGGTTTCGGCGGATAGATATAGGTATTGCGGACCATGAATTCCTTCAGAATGTCATTCTGAATGGTGCCTGAAAGCTGTTCATGCTTCACACCCTGTTCTTCGGCAGCCGCGATATAAAGCGCCATCACCGGCAGAACCGCGCCATTCATGGTCATGGATACCGACATCTGATCGAGCGGAATGCCATCAAAAAGGGTCCGCATGTCATAGATGCTGTCAATTGCCACACCGGCCATGCCGACATCGCCGGTTACCCGCGGATGGTCGCTGTCATAGCCGCGATGGGTGGCAAGGTCGAAGGCAATCGACAGGCCCTTTTGCCCGGCGGCAAGGTTGCGGCGATAAAACGCGTTGGATTCTTCGGCGGTCGAAAAACCGGCATATTGCCGGATCGTCCAGGGTTGCTGGACATACATGGTCGGATAGGGGCCGCGCAGGAAGGGCGGCATGCCCGGCATGGTGTTGAGATGATCAAGCCCTGCCAGATCATCCGCGCCAAAGACGGCCTTGACATCAATGCCTTCGGGCGTGGTCCAGGGTGCTGTATTGACCGGGCTGGTCGGGCCGGAAGTTGCGCCATCAAACAGCGGCAGATCGGAAAAGTCCGGAATCCGGGTCATGGTTATTTTACCCCCAGATGTGAAAGGGCCGTCTCGCAGATCGCAAGAACATCCGCCCCGATAAATATGAAATCATCGATACCGGCCGCCTCGTAATCGGCCCTCGCATCGCCGGGATGCCCGGCAAGGTAAATGCGGGTCGCCTCGGCCTGTTTAAGGGCTTTGGCAATATCGGCGGCCATGTCGGCATATTGCGGGTCCGATCCGCAAATGACTGCGATTTTGGCACCACTTTCAACAAATGCCTTGGCGGTTTCGCTGGCATCGGCAAAGCCGTTATTGAGGATCGCCTCAATCCCGCCAGCTTCGAAGAAGTTTCGGGCAAACATGGCGCGCGCGGTATGTTTGGCAACCGGGCCCAGATTGGCCAGAAAGATTTGCGGAAATTTGCCGGTTGATGCCTTGTGGGCATCGGCACGATCCCGCAGGGTTTCGAAGCTTTCCGAAAGACGATGGGTTGGCAGCGGATCGATGGTTGTGCCCGCGGCCTTGCCATAAAGGGCTTCATACATCTGTGCGATGGTGGCACCGGATTTGGCCGCCGTGATCAGATCCTCAAGGCTGATGCCGATTGCATCCTTAAACCCGGTCTGGCGGGCTTTGGCTTCCTTGCGGATTGTCGTCAGGTCTTGCGCATCGCAGGTGACTTTGGCCTCTGTGATGTTGGGGAATTCCGACACCCCGGTCAGGGGATCGCGCCGGGTGGCAACGCGGTTTGCGCGGTTCTGCCAGATTTCCGAAATCTCTTTTTGCAGGGACCCGTCGGCAAGTGCCTTGATAATGCCGCCCTTGGCTTCAAGTGACTGGAACCGGCCCCAGGCATTGGATGCCAGTTCGCGGGTCAGGTTTTCGATGAACCATGAACCGCCTGCCGGGTCGATCACACGATGAACGTTGCTTTCTTCCTGCAGGATCAGTTGGGTGTTGCGCGCAATGCGGCGTGCAAAGCCATCAGACAGGCCGATCAGATGATCATAGGGCAGGCATATAACGCTATCGGCACCGCCCAGACCGGCGCTCAGGCTGGTGACGGTGGTGCGCAGCATATTGACCCACGGATCAACCTTCGACAGCGACATTTCGGCCGATATGGCATTGATCGTGATGGTGGCATCATCGACACCCGATGCCGAAAGAACCCGGCTCCACATCAGGCGAAGCGCGCGCAGCTTGGCAATCCCGGCAAAGAAATCGGTGCCAACCGCCACATTGAACGCAATCGCGCCTGCCGCCTGATCAATCACCATGCCGGTATCGGTCAGCGCGCGAAGGTAGGTCACACCACCTGCCAGCAGGTAGGCAAGTTCCTGCCCATCGGTTGCACCGGCATTATAGAACGGCGCGCCATTGACGGTGATGGCGGTGGCATGAGGAAAACGGTCGATCAGATCGGCGGCAATATCGGCGGCCTTTTTGATCGCATCATCGGCGGAAACCGGAAGGCACCCTGTTGCTGCCAATGTGCCAATCGGATCGATGTTAAAGGCTGGTGCGGCGTCGCTTGCAAAATCGTCATCCGCGTCGGCGCTGTTTTGCCCATCCTTTTCAAGGCGCGCGGCCAAAAGGGCGGCGGCCGGAATTGCGGCGGCACCGGCATCAAGTGCGACGGTGGCAAGGTTGGTATAGACATCGTCAAGTGTGGCATCGAGATCGGCAAGGCAGTGAATGGCAATGCCGTCAATGCCAGCATCGCCCGATGTGACATCCGCCCCCGTGCGTGCGGCGGCATCCAAGCGTAGCAGAACCGACGTTGCGCCGTTTTCCAGATCGTCGAGAATCGCGGCATTGACCGATTTGGGATCGGGATGGGCATGAAGCTGGCGGATGTCCCAGCCGCTGGCGGCGTCCTTGGCATCGACGGCGGCACACAGGACCTGATGGATCAGGCGGGTTGCGTCGTCCTGATCGTCGTTGGTGTAAAGCGGCTGCATCGCGAAACCGTCAAGCATCCTTGTGACCAGTTTCCTGTCAAAGGATGCGCCTTTCAGGCCGGATTCCGCCAGTTGACGCCAGCTTGCATAATCGGCGGCTGGAAACTCTGAGGCCAGCTTTAACGGGTCTGTCATGCTCTCTCCCGGTCGCGGTCGGATCTTTTCGGATCTGGGCCGATATCTATTTTACAACGGATTCCCTCCGCCCGGTACACCCCGCCCGGTCCGGCAGAAACAAGAGCCATCTTTCGGTATCTGGCTTATGCGCCGCCAAAAACGGCGCAGTTACAGTTGCGAGGGCAGCTTCGGCCTTGATCGCGGACATGCGCCGGACCGCACCGATATTCCCGAAAGAATGTTTCATATCGCATCTGCGACATGGCGGTGTTTATAGCACCCGCCCATAATTACGTAAATAGGCATGGAAATACCTATTTAGATCAATGTTGCGATCATCCATCAGCATTCCGTAACGTTATCCTTCTGAAAAGTGGTTGTTTTCTGCCAAGGACGAGATTGATGAACGGATATTCATGGCGTGCCGCTGCCATTATACTTTGGCCGGATTATGATGGTTTCTGGGAAAAATTGCGGGGTTTAACCAATTTGACATTTTCGTCTGCCAGATTGGCGCTGTCCCAAATCTCGGAGTATTGCCATCCATGAATGCGCTTAGCGCCGTGCCGCCCCGACCAATGAATGACGGTCTGGTGGTGTTTGCCGACGACAGCCCCAGCGCCAAGGCGGCTCTTGAAACCGTTTTGCGCCGTGCCGGCTATGACGTGGCAGGGTTTGACTGTGCCGACGATCTGATCGACCAGCTGGACGGTCTTTATCCGCGGGCGATCATTCTGGATCTTGAAATGCCCGGGATGAGCGGGTTTGAAGCCTTTTGCGAGATTCGACGCCGCTATCCGAATGCGGTTGAAGTGCCGGTTCTGTTCTTCTCGGCCCATTATGATGCCGATACGCGGGCCCAGGCCGATGCCCTTGGCGCGGCGGACTTTATCAGCAAGGATGCCAGCCCGATGGTGGTGATCGAGCAGCTTAACCGGGCGCTTGATAAATCCATGAGCCATTGCTGAACTATTTTTGGTAATCGTCCATATTTTTCATTTTCAGTGAAAAATCAAAAAATCGGGTCTTTTGGCAAAAAATGCCGTTGGACCCGATTTTTTGTATTCCTCATATCATACTATTTAAATGCCATCTCAGGCGTGGCGAAGTTGCGCCGGATCACCTGATGGCATGGTGATCGTGTGGTTTTCGTCCCCGTGGACATGATAAAGCTGATCACCGGCAAGTGTGACCGACGGATCAATCGCCGGGCGGTGGGTGAGGCGGTCATAGATGGCCGCAAAATCGGCATCCATCGCATCGAAAAGCTGCTGATAGTCGGTCAGCACGAAATAGGTTTTCTGGAAATCATCGATGGCATAGTCAGTTGCCATCACCCGTTCGAGGTCAAACGCCACCCGGTTGGGGGTTGGATCGGTGACGGAATAGATGGTTTCCGTTTGCGATGACAGCATGCCCGCGCCATAGGCGCGCAATCCGTGTTCGGTCATGATCAGGCCAAACTCGACCATGTACCAGTACATCCGGGCAAGTTTCTTGAGCCCGCCTTTGGCAATGGCTTCGGGGCCCTTGGCACCATAAGCCGCCAGATAATCGGCAAAGACCGGATCATAGAGCATCGGCACATGACCAAAGAAGTCATGGAAGATGTCGGGTTCGACGAGATAGTCGATTTCCTCGGGCTTGCGCAGCCAGACGGTCACCGGGAAACGCCGGTTGGCGAGATGATCGAAAAACACATCATCGGGCACCAGCCCCGGCACCGCGACAAGGTGCCAGCCGGTGGCGGCATGGAGCTTCTCACTAACCCGGCCGAAATGCGGAATTTCATCGGCGGCATCAAGTTTTTCAAGATTGCGGATGTAATCGGGGGCGGCATAGCCCGGCAGGATCGCCTTCTGGCGGGCATAAAGTTTCCGCCAAAGGTCATGTTCGGCGGCGGAATAGGATGCCCAGTCCTGGGCTACGGTGTAGTCATCATTGATGTGGCTGTAGTCGCCGCGCAGATTTTTGTTCTGGTCCATGACGGTCCTCGTTTGCTCCCTGATGAGATTTTCTGCACGGACCATTTTACATCAATTCAAATGTCATTTTCGCGCGATATAGGGATCAAAATGCGTTATGGTTGATCAGATGTGACCGCATAAACCATTTTGAGGGCGAAAAATGACCGATGTGCTGTTGAGCCCAACCGATATCAAAATCCTGCAAATCCTTCAGCACGACGCATCGATCAGCAATGTGCAGCTGGCCGAAAAGGTCGGCATGTCCCCATCGCCCTGCCTGCGCCGGGTCAAGCAGCTTGAGGCATCGGGCATCATCCGCCAGACGGTGGCGTTGCTGGACCGCAAGAAGGCAGGGCTTGGCGTGCTGGCAACCATTCAGGTCCGCCTGCAACGCCACACCGAAGAAGGGGCCGAGGATTTTGCCAAGGCGATGAACGACCTGCCGCAAATCATGTCCTGTTGGGCGATGACCGGGCGGCAGGATTTCCTTTTGGTCGCGCTGGCGCGCGATATTGAAAGCTTCGGGGATTTCGTGACGCACAAGCTGTTATCCATGCCCAATGTACGTGATGTGCAGTCAAGCCTTGTGCTGAAGGAATACAAGAACCAGACGGCCATTCCGGTTGGTCATCTGGCGGGTGGGTGATCGTTTTGATCGCGCTGCACCGCATCACGGGTGATGCTTGCTTTTTTGGGGTGATTTCGGGCATAGGTTTGATCCTGTTTTGAATGCGCCCCGGTCATGGAGAGCCCGAAGATGTCTGCCAATTCTGCCAACCAGATTGCTGCCAATCCGATTCTTGTCGAAGCCACGCGTGGCGGGATGGTCGAAAGTTTCCATCGCGGGCGGTATGTCGTGATGAAGGCCGATGGCACGGTGGTTGCCGAAGGGGGCGATATTGACGCGTTGATGTATCCGCGATCCGCGATCAAGCCGTTGCTGGCGATCCCGCTGCTTGAAAGCGGGGCGGCGGATGCCTTCGGGCTTGAGGACAAACATATCGCGCTGGCCTGTTCGTCGCATAATGGCGAGGAAGAACATGCCAAGACCGTTGCCGCATGGCTTGAGAAAATCGGATTATCCGTCGATACGCTGGCCTGTGCGCCGCATTATTCGCTAAGCCTGAATGCGGCGATCAAGCAGGCGTCTGATCATGTGAAGCTTTCAAAAGCGCATAACAATTGTTCGGGCAAGCATTGCGGGTTCCTGACGACCGCGCAGCATCTGGGCGATGATCCCGAAGGTTATATCGAGGAAGCCCATCCGGTTCAGCAGCGCCTGATCAGAATTCTGGAAGAAATGGGCGATTGCGATCTGTCGTCCACGCCACGCGGTATTGATGGATGCGGCATTCCGGTGATCGGGATGCGGTTGCGTGACCTTGGCCTTGCCATGGCGCGCATGGCTGATCCAAGCGGATTGGCACCGAAACGTATTGAAGCGATCAAACGCATCCGCAAGGGATGTGCGCAAGCCCCGTTCATGGTGGCGGGCACCGGGCGTTTTTGCACCGGGATCATGGAAGTGTGCGGCGAGGATGCGCTGGTCAAGGTCGGGGCCGAAGGCGTTTATTGCGCAGCATTCCCCAAACAGGGACTTGGCGTTGCGCTTAAGATCGATGATGGCACCCAGCGCGGGGCCGAGGTTGCGATGGGCGCGATATTGCGCCAGCATGGCGTGATTGACGATGCCCGTGCCGAGACGCTCAAGCAATATCTGACGCCGGTTCTGACCAACTGGGCGGGCAAATATGCCGGGGATTTGCGTCCGGCATTCTGATTTGGGGGAAAGATGCACAGCATTGTGGCCTATGCCGGTGCAGCAATTGCCGAAATCGCCGGATGCTTTGCATTCTGGGCGTGGCTTCGACTTGGCAAGTCCGCGCTTTGGATCGTGCCGGGGATTTTATCGCTGATCGCGTTTGCCTGGTTGCTGACCAAGGTTGAAAGCGATTTTGCCGGTCGGGCCTATGCGGCCTATGGCGGGATTTATATCGTCGCGTCGGTGGGCTGGTTATGGCTGGTTGAGGGCAAAATGCCCGACCGATGGGACATGACCGGGGTTGCGGTCTGTTTGATTGGTGCGGGGATTATCCTGTTTGCGCCGCGATAGGCAGGCGATTTTTTGACAGTGTCATCAAATGCAAAGACCACACCCGAAAATCAACGGGTGTGGTTTTTGTCAATGCGTGGTGGCGGGGCTTAGCGTGCCGCCCAAATCAGGCCGCGACGGACAATTTCGTACATCTGGGGCACTTTGAATTCGTCGGCAACGTGACCAAGGGCCGAGAAAAAGACCCGTGCCTTGCCATAGCGGTGTTTCCAGACCACCGGCATTTTTACGCCGTCAATCCAAGCGGCATGTTCGCCGGTGAAGGTGGTTTCGGCCAGCACATCAATCGCCGGGTCGATATGCATGTAATATTGTTCGGAATGGTAATCGAAATCGCCGATGCCTTCGACAACGGGATCATCGGGTTTGGTAATGTTGACGCGGTAATCAATGATATTGCCCGGATGGGCGACCCATTGCCCGCCGACCATGAATTGATAGGCCGGTTCCATACGGAACGTATCGCCCATGCCACCATGAAAACCGCCAAGCCCGGTTCCGGCAGCAATGGCGGCAACCAGATTGTCGAGTGCATCCTTTTCAACCGTCGTCTGGGTGCAGAGAGGCACAATCAGATCAAACCGATCAAGGTCTTCGCGTGCAAGGCAGTCTGTGCCTTCGACCCGTTCGGTGTTGAAGTTTTCGTTGCGCAGCATGGTGTCGATAACTTTGGCGCAGGCTTCGGGTTCGTGTCCTTCCCATCCGCCATAGAAGATGAGGGCTGATTTCTGGGGCATGGATTTATCCTTTATGCGTGAATTTGGCCGACGGACAGGTTTGGTGCGAGCCCGTCGGGTCGGTCACAATGGCTTTGGATGGCGATGGTGCGTTGTTCGAGGGTGGCGGTCAGGAGGCTTTCCATCACGTCAAGAACATGCAGGGCGAGTTTGCCACTGGCACGGTGCGGACGATTATTGAGAATGGCATCGGCCATATCGGCGATGCCGATCCCGCGATAATTGTCATCGCCATAGCCATGCGTCATTGGCATGTCCTGCCAGTCTTCGCCACGGCGATAGAGTGCGACGGTGCCATCAAAGCGGTTGGGATCGGGGACAAGCAGGGTGCCTTCGCTGCCATAGACTTCAAGCGGGGTGTGGCGGTGTGCCTCGACATCGAAGCTGGTGGTGATCTGAACCAGTGCGCCGCTGGTAAATTCCATGACACCGGTAATATGGGTTGGCGTGGTGACGGGAATTTCCTGCCCCTTGCGGGGGCCGGATTCAATGACGCGGGTGGTGCGACTGCTTCGCCCCATGCCCGAAACACGCGATACCGGACCCAGCATATTGACCATCGCGGTGATGTAATAAGGTCCCATATCGAGCAGCGGACCGCCGCCATCCCGCACATAGTAGAAATCCGGGTTGGGATGCCAGCGTTCGTGACCGGGCAGCATCAAGGTAGCGGTCCCGGCCAGGGGAGTGCCGATTTTGCCCTGATCAATCAGGGCGCGTGCGGTCTGGTGACTGCCGCCAAGGAAGGTATCGGGCGCGCAGCCGACCCGCACACCTCTTTGGGCCGCGAGCGAGAGCAGGGCACGGGCATCGGCGGCTGTGCCGGTTAGCGGTTTTTCGGAATAGACATGTTTGCCGGCATTTACCGCCGCCATGCTGACATCCATATGAGCGGCCGGGATCGTCAGATTCAGGATGATATCAATGTCATCGCGGGCCAGAAGGGCATCGACGGTCAGGGCATCGACGTTGAATGCCTCGGCGCGGATGCGCGCCGCATTCGGGTTCAGGTCGGCGACGGCCTTGACGTCGATCTGCGGGAAGGTTTGGGCACGTTTAAGGTATATTTCGCTGATTACACCGCATCCGATGATACCAACGCCAAGTGATGATGCTGTCATAACGAGTTTTTCCGTTCAGGTGGCGGGCGCAGAAAGTGCGTCTTTGGCGTGGATTTTGCGGCCATCCTTGCCAAACAGATGCAGGTGCTTTTCATCCGGGGTCAGGAAAACACGATCCCCGGTGCGCAAGGGGTGATGGCCGGGCAGGCGCACGGTAACGGGCCCGAAATCATCGGTTTCCATATAGACGACCGTGTCGCTGCCAAGATTTTCAATCACCCCGACCTTTGCCGGCCATTTGCCGTTATCGAGATGAACTTCGAGATGTTCGGGGCGGATGCCGACCGATTTGATGTCATCGTGGCCAATGGCCTGACCGGGCAGCAGGTTCATTTTCGGTGACCCGATGAAGGCGGCGACAAATTCGGTTTGCGGATTGTCGTAAAGTTCCATCGGCGGGCCGACCTGTTCGATGCGACCGCCATTCATGACCACGATCTGATCGGCCAGTGTCATGGCTTCGACCTGATCGTGGGTGACATAAACCATGGTGGCACCGATGGATTGGTGCAGTTCGGCCAGTTCGACACGCATCTGGGTCCGCAGGGCGGCATCAAGGTTTGAAAGCGGTTCATCAAACAGGAAGACCTTGGGATTGCGCACAATCGACCGCCCGATGGCAACGCGTTGACGTTGCCCGCCGGAAAGTTCGGAAGGTTTGCGATCCAGCAAAGGTTCAAGATGCAGGCGTTTGGCAGCATCCCTGACGCGTTCTTCGCGCTCTGCGGCGGGCATTTTCATCAGACGCAGGCCAAAATCGATATTCTGTGCCACCGTCATATGCGGATAAAGCGCATAGGATTGGAACACCATCGAAATGCCCCTGTTGGATGGTTCGAAACCGGTGACGTCAGTGCCGCCGATTTCAATCGTCCCGGATGTCGGTTTTTCCAGACCGGCAATCATGCGAAGCAGGGTCGATTTGCCGCAGCCCGATGGCCCGACCAGAACGGTAAAGGAGCCATGCGGGATTTCGAGTTCGATATCAGGGATGACTTCGATGGGGCCGAAGCATTTATTGATATGTCTGAGATGAACGTCAGCCATTGTTGCTTTCCCCGTTGGCTTTATAGATGAAATGAGCAAAATCGGCGTGAACACCGCGGCCGCTATTGTCATGGGCGGCCATGCCGATAAAGGCACCGGTGAAGTTCGTGCCTTCGCCGCTTCCGGCTTCGTCAGACAGGGCGGTGTGATCGAGGACCGCATCAATCATGGTCCAGTCCCCACCCGGCAGGGCATAGCGGAACCGCAATTCCGGCCCGTTCACATCGACGCCAAGGCGGATGACACCGTCCTTTGGAAGGTCGATAGACGCCGGCAGCGGGTAGGTCAGCCGGGCATAGGGGAAATCGCCCGGGCAGCTATAGATGTTGAGCTTGCGATTGCCGTCTTCGTCGGCGGTGACAGCAAGGTAATGGTACTGGAACCTGTTGTACCACGCCATCAGGCCCGCCATCTGCTGGAAGTCCAGTGGGGTAAATTCGACAACGGTTTCGGCACTGTAATTGATGTCAGTCTGGCGACGGGCCACAAGGGAATGTTCGAATGCGCCCCCGGGTGCCTGACGCCCGAACAGCCGCAGATGCCCCGGCCGTTCGGCCAGCGAGAACAGATGTTCGGGTTCGGGGGTACGCAGCCATTGGAACATGGCAGGTAGGTCGCCCGGTGTGAAATCAATACGCGACGGTTCGGCTTCGAACGGATGGGGTTCAAGATCGGGGGCCGGGACCGTCAGGTCAGGCTCGTTGGTGCCATTGGCCAGACGGGGCCATTCGCCTTTTTCCCAGATCAGTTTCTGGATCGCGGTTTCGCGGCCCAGCGGTGATCTTTTAGTGCCGGGCAGCGGACGGCTGCACAGATGCACCATATAAAATTCACCATTCTGCGTTTCGACAATATCGGCATGGCCCGCACGTTGCAGCGGGTTTTCGGGATTGTCCTTGGCGGTCAGGATATGTTTGGCCGGATCGGTTTCATACGGGCCGGTCAGTTCACGTGACCGGGCGATGGTCACGGCGTGGTTATAGCCAGTGCCGCCTTCGGCCACGAGCAGATAGTAATAGCCATCCCGACGATAAAGATGCGGGCCTTCGGTAAACAGGTGATCGGTCCCGCGATAGATGTTGCGGATCGGTCCGACAAGTTTCTGTTCGGTGGTGGCGTATTCCTGAAGGGCGATACCGACAAAGCGTTCACCGACCACCTGATTATGATCCCAGATCATGTTGATCAGCCATTTGCGGCCATCATCATCATGGAACAGCGACGGATCAAAACCCGATGCATTGAGATAGATCGGATCAGACCACGGGCCATCAATGGCGGGGGCAGTGACAAGATAGTTTGGCGTATCCTTGAAGGCGCCATCCTTGCGTTTGACGTCGGTATAAATCAGCCAGAACAGACCGTCGGCATAGGTCAGGCAGGGCGCCCAGATGCCACCGGAATCCGGGTTGCCGCGCATATCGAGTTGCGATTTGCGGTTTAACGGACGCGATATCAGTTTCCAGTTTACCAGATCGCGGGAATGATGAATTTGAACACCGGGGAACCATTCGAAGGTCGAGGTCGCGATGTAATAATCATCGCCCACACGGCAGATTGACGGGTCCGGGTTGAAACCGGGAAGGATGGGGTTCTGGATCATTTCAGCAGACATGGCATCAACCTTTGACAGCACCACCGGTAAGGCCGGCGACGATATATTTTTGGGCAGCGAGGAAGAACACGATGGCGGGCATGATCGTCAGGGTGACGAAGGCCAGGGTGCGGTTCCATTCGGTGACGAATTCACCGCGGAACTGCATCATGCCAAGCGGCCATGTGAAGGCTTCGCGTGAATTGAGCATGACCAGAGGCAGCAGGAAGTTGTTCCAGCTCTGGACGAAGACGAAGACGCCAACCGTGGCGAGGATCGGTGTGGAAAGCGGCAGGGTGAACCGCCAGAAAAACCTTATATAGCCACAGCCATCGACATAGGCGGCTTCGAACAGTTCACGCGGGAGCTGTTCGAAGAAGGTGCGGAAAAGCAGAATTGCCAGCGACAACCCGAAGGCGGTTTGCGGCAGAATGACCGACCAGTAGGAATCCAGAAGGCCGATATCGCGCACCTGAATGAACAGCGGCAGGATGGCGGTTGCAAACGGGAACATCAGGCCCAGCAGCAGATAGGAAAACAGCATCCGCGATCCGAAGAAGCGGATTTGCGCGAACACATAGGCCGCAGCCGCCCCGACCAGAAGGGTCAGGATCACCGCCGACACCGAAATCAGCAGCGAATTGCCCAGATATCGCCAGAAAGCCGGATCGGACACGATGGCGTTATAGAATTCGAAATTCCAGCTTTCGGGCAGGCCAAAGGCGCTGGTGCGGATTTCGGCATTTGTTTTAAAGCCGCCAAGAGCGGTGGCAAGCAGGGGTGCGATGACGAAACTAGCGATGACGCACAGTATGGTGACGCGCAGAAGATTGCGCAGGAAGGTTTTGCTTGTCATGGCTTTTTCCCCGGCGACATGGCGGCACGTTGATAGAAAATGGCAACGGCAACCGCGGTGATGAACAGGACAACCCCGATAGCACTGCCAAAACCGATGCGCAGACGTGTCAGGCCGAAGGTGTAAAGATAGGTGACAATGGTATGGCTGGTGTTGGATGGGCCACCATTGGTCAGCGGGATGATCACGTCAAAGACCTGAAGCGCGCCGATGATGGCGAAAAAGGCGCTGACGATGATGGCAGGTTTGATCAGCGGGATCTGTACATAGCGCACGATATCAAACGGTTTTGCGCCTTCGATGCGGGCGGCTTCGATCAGATCGCGGGGTACGCCTTGCAGGGCGGCGATATAGATCATCATGTGGAAGCCGAAATATTTCCAGACAATCACGGTCATGACGGCAACAAAGGCCCAATCGCGATCGGCCAGAATGAAGAAGGGTTCAAGCCCGAAGGTTTCGCCAACCGATGCGGTGACGCCGTAATGGCCGTCGAAAACGAAGCTCCAGATCAGGCCGGCGGCGACTTCGGCCAGAATGTAGGGCACAAAGAAGATCAGCCGAAAAAGGGCATTGGTCGGTGTTTTCTTATAGATCAGAAGGGCCAGAAACAGGGCGAGTGGCATCTGCACCAGAAGCGATACCAGAACGATCTTTATCGTGTTCCAGATCGCCGAATGAAACACGGAATGTCCGATCATCTGTTCGAAATTCTTCAGTCCGACATAGTCGGTCGGTTCGCCATATCCGTTCCAGTTAAAGAACGCGAAATAGCCCGACTGAAGCAGGGGAAGAATGACAAACAGGCTGAACAGGATCAGGGCAGGCGGCAACAGCAACACAAGGGCCGCGAATTTGCCATTGGTCAGGACGTTTTTTGTGCGCTGGACCAGCGAAAGGTGCGGCGGGGCGTGGGGGATGGTCGGCATGGGCCGCCTCCGAAGCATGTATCATTGGAGAAGGTGGGGGCGTTGCCCAACCCGCAAGCGGATCGAACCAAACGCCCCCGAATGCAGGGTCAAATGCAGGGTCAGAACTTACTGGAAGTCCCAGGCTTCCTGAATTTGTGCGGCGGCTTCTTCTGGGGTGATGACTTCCTGGGCCAGATCGGCGGAAATATCATTCACCGTGGCGCCGACGGACGCCCCGAGATACTGATCAAGGAAGATCTGATGATAGGAAGATTGCGTCAGATCCCGCGCGACCTGCTGGAAGAACGGATTATCGATTGCGTCGTCGGTTCCCTTGACGATCGGAATGAAGATCCCGGCCTTGGCGGCTTCGCGCTGATATTTGGCGCTGATCATGTGTTGCAGGAAATCAGCCGCTTCATCAGGCGCATTATGGGAAACCGCCCAGCCATTGATGCCGCCAAAGGTTGCATCGGCACCGGCTTCGCCGCCATCGATCATCGGGAAGGGCATGATGGCCAGTTGGTCATCAGACAGGCCCTTGCCACTTTGGGAACGCGCACGCGACGGCAGATAATCCCAATCCCCCATCAGGTGGAAGGCCGCGGCACCGTCGCCGAACATGCCGCTGGCTTGTTCGTAGCTTGTGCCCATCATGCCCGACTGGAATGGTTCGAGCTTGACCAGTTCCTGGAAGGTCCGGCCCGCATTGACGAAGGGCTCTGATTCGAAATTCTCGCCGTCATCCTGCATGGCTTCGTTAATCGCATCCGCCCCGCCATAGCGCAGCGCAAGATAGGCCCAGTAGAAATGCAGTGGCCATTTATCCTTGCCGCCGGCGACAATCGGGGTGATGCCGGCATCCTTGATTTTCTGAACCGCTTTGAGGAAATCATCCCAGGTTTTGATCTGGGTGTGATCGACGCCAGCCTTGGCGGTCAGGTCTTTATTGACCCAGAAGATGACCTCGGTCGCATAGATTGGCAGGCCGTAAATCTTGTCGTCGACCGAATAGGCGTTAACCGCGGATTTGGGAACGGTATCAAGGAAGTCGCTGTTTAGCAGGCCGGATATGTCTTTGAGGAAGCCTGCCTTTGCCTGATCGGCCAGCGTCTGACCGCCCCAGCTATAGAAAATGTCGGGGGCAGCATCGGATTGCAGCAGGGTCGGCAGTTTGCTTTTATAGGCTTCGTTGGCGAGATATTCGAAATTGACTTTCACGCCGGGGTGGCTGGCTTCGTAATCTTTGCCGATAGTCGACAGATATGCCTTCTGGGCCGGATCGCCGGTTTCAACGCGCAGAATATTGATGGTGGTATCGGCCTGAGCGGCGACGGTGCACAGACTGCATACGGCGATGCCGACAGCGCCAAACATATGTTTCATTGGTTCCTCCCGGGGGTTGCTTTTGCAACCTTTTGTTGATGTATTTTAGGACGAGACGATATTCAGTTGCTTTTCTGAGGTACGTACGTCTTTGATGAACGTACCTCAAAAGAGAGGAATTTAAAAGTGCCTGTTTCAGATTTTGTTCTAGGGGAGGTTGTCACGCATGAAAATATCGATGCGGATGCGTTCCTGTGCATTCAGGAAGGGGCGTCCGTCAACCAGTGCCTTTAGCACACGCACGGCACTTCGGGCTTCATGGCCGGGGTCCTGATTGATGACGGCATCAAAGATGCCGTTTTGCAATGCGGTCCGGGTATGTTCGGTCAGTTCGTGGGCGACCACCGGGATTTTTCCGGCCTTGCCGGTTTTTTCAAGAGCGCGGATAACGCCACGATTGCCCGCCCCCAGGCTGTATAGTGCGACAATATCGGAATTTTGTTCGAGCATTTCGCGCAGCAACAGTTCCACCCGGTCGGAATTATCGAGACCTTCGATAGCAGGCAGGATCGAGAAATGCGGATATTCGTTGCGGATGATCCGTTCAAAGCCGTTGCGCCGTTCCATATGGTCACGCAGTAGCATTGAGCCTGCTATGACCGCGATTTTCCCCGATGGCGCATGGCAAAAACGACCAAGCAATCCGGCGGCAGTCCGGCCGGCAACTTCGTTATCAATCCCGATGAAATGTTCGCGCCGGGATGTCGGATGGTCACTGACCAGGGTCACGACATGGATATTGCGTTCCCGCAATCCCTCTATGGCCTGATGCACGGCTTGTGATTCCGTGGCGACAACGGCGACACCGTCGAATTTCTGATGGCCAATGGCATCAAGCACCTCGGCCAAGGCAATGCCATCGAAGGCCGTGACCATGATGGTTTCGATTTCTATGCGATCAAGAGGTCCGTGTTCGGCAATTTTGCCAACTTCCTGCTCCAGGCCACGCATGAAGGTATTGGGGCCTTTGGGCAGGATAAAGCAGAACCGGTAAAAGCGTTTTTTGGACAGATTGGCGGCGGCGATATCGCGTTCATATCGCAGTTTTGCCATGGCTTCTTCGACCTTGCGCGCGGTGGCCGGACGGACGCCGCTTCGTGCATTTAAAACCCTGTCGACGGTGGCAAGACTGACTCCGGCCTCGCGGGCAACGTCATGAACGGTCGGACGCGACGCCATATTGGTCTCCAGATTGGGTTTTCGCCGATGAGGTTTTCAGAAGCCGAACCCTAACTTATGAAACAGTTCTATTAAATCCAATATATTCAAAGATGTCGCGATACATCGGGATCCTAGGCATTTTTCTTCTTTTTATCGGGAGCCTTTTTGACCGTGTCAGGTTTACCTGTCCGATCCTCGGCCGGGAGGAGGACGTGGAAGGTTGTGCCCTTGCCCATTTCGGTTTCAAACCAGATGCGTCCGCCATGCTTGACCTGCACGATGTCGTGGGTGATGGCAAGGCCCTGACCAGTGCCCTTGCCGACTTCCTTGGTGGTGAAAAACGGGTTGAAGATTTTGGATCGGTTTTCCTTGGCGATGCCGGTGCCGTTATCGGAAATACTGATCAGGACACTGTCATCAAGGAAGGTGGTTTTGATCCTGATCTCGCCTTCTTCGGGCGTGCGTCCGGCGGCGTCAATCGCCTGGGCGGCATTGACGAGCAGGTTGAGAAACACCTGATTGATTTCGTTGATGTGACACGGGATATGCGGCACTTCCGGTTCGTATTCTTCGATGAGTTGCGCATAATGTTTCCATTCGTTACGCGAAATCACGGTGACGTTTGACAGGACGCGATTGATATCGGTCGCGGTTTTTTCCGCCCCGCCCGGATGGGAAAATTCCTTCATCGACAGCACAATGCGGGCCACCTGATTGATGCCGTCAAGGGATTGCTGGGTGGCGTGCGGGATTTCATCAAGCAGGAATTCCAGATCGGCATCGCGCATTTTGCGGGCAAAATTGTTGAAGGTGTTTTCCGGCAAACGATCACGATTTTGCCACAGCGTTTGCAACGCCAGCCCCAGAATGCGCGACAGCGCGCCATAGCCGTCATTGAGGAATTTCAGGTTGTCGCGGATATACTGGCTGGGCGTATTGATTTCATGGGCAATGCCCCCGGCAAGATGACCGATGGCTTCGAGTTTCAAGGCTTCGCGCAATTCACCTTCGAGCTTTTGATGCGATTCTTCGGCCTGTTTGCGGCGCGTGATATCGCGGAAAATGTAAAGGTAGCTCATTTCGCCGGTGAAATTGGCGGGGCTTACGGTGATTTCCATCGGAAAGGTATCGCCATCAAGGCGCTGCCCCATGGTTTCGGTATAGTCATAGCGCAGTGTGCCGCTGCTGATATTGATGCAACGGTTAAGCAATTTGTGACGCACGGTCGATTTTCGATCGACAAACAAGGCATTAACCGACCGGCCCAGCATATCGGACATCGTGCCCCGCATCAGATTGAGTGCAGACTCGTTGCAATCGCAAATCATCCCGGCACCATCAATGACCAGAATGCCTTCGACAACGCTGTTGAGGATGGTTTTAAGCCGCTGATTTGACTCTGTTTCGCGTTTCTTCTGTTCGTTCAGAAGAGCATGAATCTGTTTCAGGGCTTCGGGGCTGACATCAAGTTGATCAATCGCGTCGAGCAAGTCGTCGGTACCCGCCGAATCGCTGGTCGGGTGGATGACCTTGAGGTTTTCGTCATTGTGGTGTGTGTCGTTCATACCGGCTTTCCGTGTTTCAACCGTTTTGCGAAGGTTTCATGCCGCCACGACGAATGCGGATCGGTTCATGGAATTTGTGGATCTGTTGAAACACGCGCAGGCGCTGCAACTGGACCTCGGAAACGTGGTTGCCGTGGGTCAGCAGCACATGACCATCGACGGTTTCGATATCGGTCATCAGGAAGTCGTGCACACGCAGCGATTTCAGCAAGATATCCTGTTCGCGGCCCTTGGGATGGATATCGACATCGTAAGAGTCGTCAACTATTGCCAGCAGGTCGGAAATCTGACCGAAAAGTTCCGGATCGTAGCGATGCGAATGTTCTTTCAATTCATCGAAATTCTGGGCCAGTGGCATGTCGCTGGTGCTGATTTCCGCAAGGTCATTGAGGATACGCAGCACGCGCGCGCCAAGAGGAATATCCGTACCCTTCGGACTGTTGTCAGTGGGGAAGCCCGTCCCGTCAAAATTGCGGAACTGAAGATAGACGATTTCGCCGATATGGTTCAAACGCGGGATATTGGAAATCAGTCGTTTTCCGACCTCTGGCGTGCGTTTCAAAAGGTCGCGTTCAAGCGGTTGCAGAACCTTGCCCATGGCCAGACGCGCCAGCGTTTCAGGTGGTAGCGAGACCAGGCCAATCGGCGCAAGAAGGGCGGCCAGACCAAGTTCCCACGGCTGGGGATAGCCAATATCGCGCGCAATCATGTCGCACCATGATTTCACCCGCATGGAACGGCCGAATATCAGGGGATTAAGCTGTGCGAGAACATCGGTCAGAACCTTGACGCTGCCTGCCAGTGTCTGTTCCAGAAGATCGCGTTCCGCCGTGATCAGATGATATTGACGGATGGCATCGTTGATCCCCTGTTCAAGAATTTCATCATCGCAGGGTTTGCTGAAAAACCGGAAAATATGGCCGCGATTGATGGCCTCGACAGCGGTGTGCTGGTCGGCATTGCCGGTCAGCATCATGCGAACCGTATCGGGACTGACGCGCCCGATTTCGGTCAGAAGTTTCACACCGTCCATGCCAGGCATCCGCATATCGGCGATGCAGACGGCAAAGGGACCGTCTTCCATCAGGATACGTAGGGCTTCCTGCCCGCCAATGGCGATTTCAAAATCGTATTTGTGACGCATCTTGCGTTGCAGGGCATGCAGCAGGTTTTTGTCGTCATCAACGAAAAGGACTTTGCTTTTTTCCATGGCCACGGATCTTTACTGGGTCAGGGTTTTGTATTTGTCGGCGACAACGCGCGCGATCATGCGCCATTCGTCAAGCTGGTCAGCTTTGCCGATGGTTTTCAGATATTCCATGTCGATATGGCTTTCGACCTGTTTGCCGGTTTCTTCGGCGGCAACCTGCCGGGTGAGGTCCTGTGCGACATAAATTGCGGTAAGGACGTTCATTTCGCGATGCGGGGTATCCATCGGGCGGTGGTGATAGGCAACGGCCTGTACCACCGGGGCGGGGAAGCCCCATAAACCCAGAAGATAGGCGCCTATTTCCGGATGACCGGCGCCGAACTGTTCGATTTCGGCCTGTTCGATGGGGATATGTTCCTGTTCGACCCGATCAATCACCTTGGCCATTTCGGCATTGCGGTTGGCATAAAGGATCAGGCTGCCGACGTGGCTGAGCATGCCGGTCGAGGGAACAGCGTGGCAGATGGCGCGCGGCAGTTTTTCATATTCGGCAATCAGGGCGGCGGTGACGCCGATCTGCTGGCTGCGATGGCAGAGGCGCAGCAATTTGTCGGCTTCGCTTTTGGGGCCATCAAATCCGCGGAAAATGCCAACAAAAAGGGCCAGTGCTTTTAGCGTCTCGGTCCCGATCATGCGTACGGCATGGGAGACGGAACTGATTTTCTGGGCGATGGCGAAATAGGCGGAGTTGGTCAGTTTCAGGACTTCGGCGGTCAGGGCGATATCGGATGAAACGATCCGGGTGATCTGATCCTGGGATATTCTCGGGTCTTCGAGTGCCTTGACCAGCCGAAGGTAAGTATCGGGCGGGGAACTGAGTGTGTCGATGCTGGCAACGAGGGACCGCAATTCCGGCCTGGTCAGCAGACTGCGCAAATCAAGCGCGTTTTCGATGGTTTCGATCAGCACCAGGTCTTCGCACGGTTTGGCAAGATATTGATGGGCTGGCCCGACGGTACGCAGGACGGCCTCTTCCTCGGCGAAGCCCGAAAGGATGATGCGGGTGGCGTGTGGATGGGATTTTTGCAGGGTGCTCAGCAACGTTGCGCCATCCATACCGGGCATCCGCATATCCGATACGACCACATCGAATTCTTCGTGACTGGCAAGTTCAATGGCGGCAGCCGCACTGGTGGCAAAAACCATGTGCCAGTCCGGACGCATGCCGCGCAACCGCCGCCGCAGGCCGTTCAGGATGTTTTCGTCATCATCAACGAACAGGATATTATTCATAAAATAGGTCCATGCCACGAGAACTGACTATGGATTTGGTGATTTTGTCCGCCAGATCAAAGGTCTCGATCACATTTAAATAAAATTGCAGGAAAAGATATTCTGCACGTTCAGGATGTGATGGCGCATTTCGGCGACGGGCCGCGAGTCGTGCACAGGCGATACAGGGGCGATCAATGCCGCATCGAACAGGCCCCGGGCGAGCATAATTGTTTTACAATTTATGTTGGCTGGTTGTTGGAAAGCGCCCGGCAAATTCCAAGATGTCAAATAGTGTCAGAAAATAACGGGCCCGGCCCGGCTATACTAATTTTGTAACGTTGCATTTTGCGGTTGGGGCAGGTTGCTGGGGGATTGATTCTATCACATGGTGTCACGACCGGAGCTGATCGAGGCGATCAAAAAGCATCAGCGATATGTTTTAAAGCAGCCCGGTGGCAAGCGCATGCAGCTTCGCAACGGGAACCTTTCGCGTATCAAAATGAGCAAGATCAGCCTTGAAGACGCCATCCTGCCCGGAGCAAACTTCATCCAGGCCGTGATCAAGGATGTCAGTTTCAATTTCTGTGACCTGTTTGGAACCAACTTTGTCGAAGCCGATCTTGAAGGATCAAGCTTTGAGCGGGCCGATTTGCGCGGGGCGAATATGGCGCGGGCCAAGTTGCGAAACGCCAGTCTCAAGGCGGCCGATCTCCGGTCCGGAGTGATGATCGTGATGGATGCCGGGCGGGAACGCCGGGTCAAACGGGCCACCGATCTTGGCAATGCCGACATGGCAGGGTCGGTGATGGCGGGGGCCAATCTTTCGGAAGCCAATATGTCAGGTTCCAGTCTGGTGGATGCCGACCTGAGTGATGCGAACATGTTTGCCGTCAATCTTGCCGGGGCGGATTTAACGGGCTGCAATCTTTCGGGGGCGAAGATGAAGAACGCCAACCTCAAGGGGGCGAAGCTTCATAATGCGGTTCTGGCCGGTACCGATTTAAGCGGAGCGAACCTTCGCAATGTCGATCTGAACGGTGTCGATCTTTCGCAGGCCAATACCGCCAACAGCCTTGGCAGCAAGGCAGTGGCCCCCTTGCCCGAAGATATTCGCGATCTGGTCAATGCACATAGCGAATGGCTTTCGACCGGTGGACGACAGGGCAAGCCGTTGGATGCGAACGGGCGTGACCTTTCGGGGATGGATTTTTCGGGCCTGGATCTTTCGGCGGCATGTTTTGAAAATTGCGTTTTACGCGGTGCGTTGTTCGTCGACACCATTCTTGCCATGGCATCACTGCGGCGGGCGGACCTTAAACTGGCGAAATTCAATAGTGCGATATTAAACGGTGTGCGGTTGAACGGGGCCAACTGCCAGAAGGCGATATTCCAGGGCGCGCGGTTTGGTGCCGTTGAACAACGTGATGGCAATGGGCAAAAAACAGGTGTGATCTGGTATGCCGATCTGAGCGGTGCGGATTTTTCCAAGGCCGATATGCGCAATGCCAGTTTCAGCCAGCCAAAGATGGCGGAAGTCAAAATGGTGCGCGCCAATATTTCCGGCGTTGCATTTGGTGAAACGGACCTGAGCAGTGTGGATTTTGCCGGAGCCAATGTAGCCGCGGCCCTGAATGGGCGTTTGCCCGATCACGCCTGATTTTGAAGGTCGGGGGTATCTGTAAAAAATCCGCCTTTCGGGTGAAAGGCGGATTTGATCTTTTGGGGTCTGGCAAGCTGATCAGCTGCGGTAATCCGCATTGATCGAGATATAGCCATGTGTCAGATCGCAGGTCCAGACGGTGGCCGTGCCATCGCCAAAGCCAAGATCGACATCGATATCGATATACTGGCCCTTGATGTGGGCTGCGACCGGGGCTTCGTCATAATCGGCGACGCGTTCGCCGTTTTTCGCCAGAACAATGCCACCGATGGAAACGGTCAGTTTGTTCGGGTCGGCCTGCACGCCGCATTTGCCAACCGCCATGACGATGCGGCCCCAGTTGGCGTCTTCACCGGCAATCGCGGTTTTGACCAGCGGAGAGTTCGCAATCGCCTTGGCGGTGATTTTGGCTTCTGCTTCGCTGATGGCGCCGGTGACATTGACGGTGATGAATTTTGACGCCCCTTCGCCGTCGCGCACGACCTGATGGGCAAGATCACGCATGACGTCTTCAAGCGCGGTTTTGAAACCGGTCAGTGCCGGATCATCAATACCGGTGACGGCAGCATTACCGGCCTTGCCGGTTGCCGCCAGAAGGACGGTATCAGACGTCGAGGTATCGCTATCGACCGTGATCGCATTGAACGACCGGTTGGTGCAATCGGCAAGCAGGGATTGCAGCACGGCATGGGGCACGGCGGCATCGGTAAAGATGAAGCCAAGCATGGTTGCCATGTTCGGTTCGATCATGCCTGAACCCTTGGCAAAACCGGCAATCGTGACCTTGGCACCATGGATGGTGGTGGTAGCCGATGCGCCCTTGGGGAAGGTGTCGGTGGTCATGATCGCCTTGGCGGCATCAAGCCAGCCAGCGTCATTTGCCAGAAGATCGGGCAGGGCATCGGTGATGCGGTTTGCGGTGGTTGGCTCCCCGATGACACCGGTGGAGGCGGTGAAAATCTCGGTCTTGTTGCAGCCCAGCGCCTTTGCGGCGGCTTCGACCTTGTCTGCGACGAATTTTTCGCCCGCCTTGCCGGTGAAGGCAACCGAGTTGCCGGCATTGACAAAGAATGCGCGACCGGTGCCGCCTTTAAGCGCCTCCCGTCCCCAGCGAACAGCGGCCGATGCCGTGGTCGAGGTGGTGAAGACACCCGCAACCTGCGTGCCCGGTTCGAGTTCGGCCAGAAGGACATCGGGGCGGCCCTTGTAGCGGATGCCAAGGGTCACGGTATGCAGTTTGACACCGGGAATTGCCGGAAGATCGGGGAAGCCGGCCGGGGCCAGCGGAGAAAGCGACGTCGCAACCATCTGTTCAATTTCCTTCGTTGAACGTAACCCTGCCATTAATCCAAAGGTAGCGCATTTGGCACGGGTGGATGACAAAAAAACGGGGCGATGCCGGACGGCTCACCCCGTTTTGGATCTCAGCTTTGAAACCGGTTAAGCCGTGGGGCTTAGTTTTTCGGGGTTTCTGCGCTGTCGTCTGTGGCCGGGGTTTCGGTGTTGTTCACCACCTCGGCATCGGATCGAAGTTCTTCAATCAGGTCCTGAACGGCCTGCTGGGTGACTTCTGCTTCCATCTGCTGACGGATTTCTTCCAGGGTCGGCTGTACGCCGTCTTTTTTCTCTTCAACCAGGATCACGTGCCAGCCGAACTGGGTTTGTACCGGTTCTTTGCTGTATGTGCCTGGCTCCATCGCGAAGGCGGCTTCGGCGAACGGTGCGACCATGTCGCCCTTGTTGAAGAAGCCAAGGTCGCCACCATTGGGACCGGACGGGCCGGTTGATTTTTCTTTGGCGAGTTCGACGAAATCGGCACCGTCATCGAGCTCGGCAATCACGGCTTTGGCGTCGTCTTCGTTTTCCAGAAGGATGTGACGCGCGTGAACCTGCGGCTCTGGCTCGTTGGTTTTGATGAATTCGTCGTAATGGGCTTTGATCGCGTCGTCGGTGACTTTCTCTGCGATTGCGCGCTCAAGATAGGTTTCGGCGACGAGGCGGCGCTCAAGAGCTGCGAGCTGATTCTTGACCTCTTCATCGTCGGCAAGACCCGCATCCTGACCGGCAAGCATCAGCAGGCGCTGATTGATTTCGCGGTCGACAAGCATTGGCTTGAGCATTTCAAACGGGAGCTGGCGATACTGTTGGGGCAGGCCCTGTTGTGTCGCGCGCACTTCGGATTCCAGGATTTCCTCGCCATTGACGGTTGCAAGAACCTGGTCTTCGGCCGGTGCAGCGTCCTGTGCCATAACCGGGCTTGCAAACATGACGGTCGCAAGTGACGCAGCGAGTAGGGTTTTGCGCAGCATATTTTCTCCAGACTTTTCATTTAAGGGGGATTTTTCCCCATGCCTCACCCCACGGATAAATCACATCCGGTCGTGACACACAAGGGTTCCCCTCGGATGTCACGGTTTTTTCAAAGCAATCTGGCTAAAATGTGAAATGCTGATGTAGTGCGGAAAATATAATGGCGCGGGCAAGGGGGATTTCGCGCCCTTGCCCGCCGGTTTCTGCCAGAATCCAGAAATAGCTGTCAGGCGCGAACGTCAAAAAGGACTTCGCCGACGGTGCCGGTGGTGCCGTCATCGCGCTCAAATTGTGATTTGGCAACCAGATCACCACCGATCAGACGCTGATCAAGCGGGGTGATCATTGTCAGCGAAATCGATTTGATGCCTTCGTTTTCAAGCGAGCCTTGGCTGCCATCAGCACGCAGCAGGACCAAAGAGGAAAAGACCTTGTCCTTATTGTCTATCACGCCATCATTGTTGTCGTCATATTTGGCGAGTTCGGCAAAGCCGTCCTTGGCACCGTTTTGATCGCCAAACAATTCGGTGCCATCATTTATGATGCCATCATCGTTGCGATCAAGCGCCAGAAGTGCGTCATTGCCGCCAACCCATGCGGTTTGATCAATAGTTCCATCGCCATCAATATCGAAATGTTTGTTATCATTGACGTGTGAGGTGGTGATGCCGTCCCCGTCAAGATCAAGGATCAGCGGGTCTTTCTGATAGACTTGGGTGATTTCAATCCGGATCATTTCGATCTGGGCGCGGAATTCCGAGATCGAGATGTTCGCGCTGCCTTTGATCTTTGAGAAACGGCTTTCGAGCTGGGTCAGGTCAAGCTTGAAGCTTTGAGAAACGATCGACATCCCGCCAGCAGATATGACAGATGTTTCGTTGGTGGCATTTAAAGACAGTTCTTGCGCTGAGACCGAGGCGGCGGTGCCATCCAGATTTGAAACGGCGAGCCCTTCGGGGGTATTTCCCGTCATGGAATTGGCAATTTCGCGTGCCTTTTCCGGGGGGATTCCCATCATCGCAAGAACGATGAAAGCCTCGTTATTCATGCGCTTTTGCGCATCGCTAAGCGCAGGCTTCATCAGGTTCAGAACGTCAAGTGCGCTGCTTTGAAATTCAAAAACCGGCTTGTCGAACTCTTCGACGGTCGATTTCAGTCGTTCATTGGCTTCTTGGCTGATCTCGATATTGTCGATGATGCTACGTGTCCGAGTGATGTCTTCTTCCAACTGTGCGGTGCTTTTGGCTTCGTCAACGACGTTCGTGACGACATTAGGTGTCGCCGCGACATAGCGTTCTGTCGCGTCGGCAGGAGAATTGGAGATATTGATTTGTCCAAACATTCAGCGCCTCCTTCCTGAAGGGCTGCGGGACGGGGGCAATTGCTGCGGCCCCATCCCGTGCTGCTATGGTCAGGCCAGAACGTCCTGTTCCTGGCTTGGGTCAATTACGGAGACGGTTTCGCCGTTCGGCAACTGGAAGGTGGCACCGTTTTCATCCTGTCCGAAACGGCCCATCGGCATCAGCATGTCGACCGACAGTTTCAGCATCGGATCACCAGAACCGTCTTCGGCCATGGTTTCGGTCACGCCACGTACGACCAGGGTTGCCTGTTCCATGATCTGGGCATTGAGTTTGGCCATGCGGCTGGCGAGAATTTCCTGCATGCTGGCGTCTTCGGTGGTGCCATCTGCATTTTCTTTGCCGTCGGCGGCCGGTGCGGCCCCGGTGGTATCAAGCATCAGATCGCGGATGAAGTCAGCGACTCCGCTGCCTTCCATATCAAACAGAAGACCGCCATTGCCCGCACCGGCCGGGTTCCCCAGCATATCGACGAGATTGCCGCCGCCAAGGCCGTTCATCACGGTACCAAGCGCGCCCATCGCCGCCCCCATGCTGTTGCCAATGGCAACGGCTTCGGTTCTGACAACCTGGATCTTGGAGGCCTCGTAATTGAATGAAAACTCGCCGGTGTCGCTGTTGATGTTGATATCAAGAGACTGCATCGCCATCATCGCGGACTCGGAAACGCCGACACCCGCACCATTGGCACCTGCATAGGAAATTTCGGTGCGCGAGTGACTTGCGATGGCTTGCTGGAAGGAGAAATCGATCTGGCCGTCATCAGCAGCCATTTCGCGGATTCCCTTGAACATCGCGTTGGTCGCGGCAAGGGCTTCCTTGTCATCCATTCCGGCCAGCTTGAACATTTCGACCATATCATCCTTGATCAGCTCAAGGGCGGCGTCGAGCGCCTTGGCGAAAAGCTCGTCGGTGGTCATCGGTTCGGATTTCAGGGATTTCGAACCGGCAGCCTGCAACGGGTTTTTATCCGCATTGCGTGCGGCAACCGCATCCTCGGACAGGTCAACAGGATCAACAACCGGGGTCGGATTGCCACCGGTTTTGCTTGCATTCTGACCAGCCTGACTGCCAGATGTGGCAATCGGCTGACGCGCGTCGGTCAGGGATGATTGTCCCTGTCGAAAGGGATTAAGCGTGGAGAAATCCACCATTTCCTCCTCCTGAGGCTTCTTTCGCGCAGGGCACCCAAGCCCTGAGATATCGCGAAAAAGATGAGCTACTTGCTCTGAAATTCAAAGTTGAACACAGATCATACGTGTTTTTTGTGATTTCCTCAAGCGTGAAGGAAGTGACATCTGCGTGTGCAGGCAAAGGTTGTATAACTGCGTGCCCTTGGTCGGGACTTTTTGCGGCCATAACCGCCCTAACATTAGTGATAATGGTTCGTTCCGTTGACAGATGGCAGACAGGGTTCTATCTGTGATCGGGCCTCGGTATATAGCCGTTGCCCCATAACTGTTTTTTCATTTGTTCAGGAACGTTTTAATGCTCGGCGTAATTGCCCGGAAAATTTTCGGTTCAGCTAACGATCGTGAAGTCAAAGCCCTGCGGGCCACGGTCGAGCAAGTCAATGCCCTGGAACCCGAAGTCGAGAAGCTTAGTGACGACGAACTGCGCGCCCGTACCGATTGGCTGCGCGAACGTCTGTCCAAGGGCGAGACTCTGAAGGATATTCTTCCTGACGCATTTGCCACCGTTCGCGAGGCTGCCAAGCGTGTCCGCGGCGAACGTCATTACGATGTGCAGCTGATGGGCGGCATGGTTCTGACACTTGGCAAGATCGCCGAGATGAAAACCGGTGAAGGTAAAACGCTTGTTTCGACGCTTCCGGTTTATCTGAACGCGATCGAAGGCAAGGGCGTCCATGTTGTGACGGTCAACGATTACCTTGCGCGTCGTGACGCGGAATGGATGGGGCAGGTTTACGGCTTCCTGGGGCTTTCTGTTGGCGTGATCATGCATGGCATGACCGATGACCAGCGGCGTGCGGCCTATGCATGCGATATCACCTATGCGACCAATAACGAGCTGGGCTTTGATTATCTGCGCGATAACATGAAGTTCCGCCTTGAAGACATGGTGCAGCGCCCGTTCAACTTTGCCATTGTCGATGAGGTTGACAGCATCCTGATTGACGAAGCACGGACGCCGCTGATCATTTCCGGCCCGGCCGAAGACAGTTCGGAGTTGTATCGCGCGATTGATGCGCTGATCCCGAAACTGACCGAGGACGATTACGAGAAGGATGAAAAGGCACGTGCCGTCACCCTGACCGAAGATGGCACCGAGAATGCCGAGCAGCTTTTGCAGCAGATGGGCATCCTGACCGAAGGCACGCTTTATGACGTTGCCAACGTGCATCTGGTGCATCACGTCAATCAGGCGCTTAAGGCGCACAAGCTGTTCCAGAAGGACACCGATTACATCGTCAAGGATGACAAGGTCGTGATCATTGACGAATTCACCGGCCGCATGATGGAAGGCCGCCGTTATTCGGACGGTTTGCATCAGGCGCTGGAAGCCAAGGAAAAGGTCAAGATCCAGAACGAAAACCAGACTCTGGCATCGATCACCTTCCAGAACTATTTCCGTCTTTATCCGACCCTTGCGGGCATGACCGGTACGGCAATGACCGAGGCCGAGGAATTCGAGGAAATCTACAATCTTCAGGTTGTCGAAATCCCGACCCATCGCCCGATTGCCCGTAAAGACGCCGATGATGAAATTTATCGGACGGCCAAGGAAAAATGGAACGCGATTGCCGATCTTCTGGAAGATTGCCACAAACGCGGCCAGCCGGCCCTTGTCGGCACGGTGTCGATTGAAAAGTCGGAAATTCTTGGCGCGTTGCTGAAAGAACGTAAAGTCCCGCACGAGGTCCTGAACGCCAAGCAGCATGAACGCGAAGCGTTCATCGTGGCACAGGCCGGTGCGCCGGGCGCGATCACGATTGCCACCAACATGGCCGGTCGTGGTACCGACATCAAGCTTGGTGGCAACGTTGAAATGCGTGCCGAGATCGAGCTTGCCAATATCGAAGACGACGCAAAGCGTGCCGAGGGGATCGAGCGGATCAAGGCCGAAGTCAAAGCCGATCAGCAGAAGGTTCTTGATGCCGGTGGCCTGTTTGTGATCGGTACCGAGCGCCATGAATCGCGCCGCGTTGATAACCAGCTTCGCGGTCGTTCTGGCCGTCAGGGTGACCCGGGGGGATCGAAATTCTTCCTGTCGCTTGAAGATGACCTGATGCGCATTTTCGGGTCCGAGCGCATGGACGGGATGCTTCAGAAGCTTGGCCTTCAGGAAGGCGAGGCGATCTATCATCCGTGGATCAACAAGGCGCTTGAAAAGGCACAGCAGAAGGTCGAGGCGCGTAACTTCGACATTCGTAAGAACGTACTGAAATTCGATGATGTGATGAATGACCAGCGCAAGGTCATTTATGAACAGCGCCGCGATCTGATGCAGGCCAAGAATGTTGCCGAAGATGTGGCGGATATGCGCAGCGAGGTTGTCGAGGACCTTGTGACCAAATACTGCCCGGAGAAGGTTTATCCGGAACAGTGGGAAGCCGCCAGCCTGCATGAAGAATGCACACGTCTGTTCGGTCTTGATCTTCCGGTGGCCGAGTGGGTCAAGGAAGAAGGCATTGATGTCGAAGTCATGCGCGAGCGGATCGAGCAGGCGGTCGAGAGCAAGATGGCGGCCAAGGTTGCCAATTATGGTGCCGATATCATGCGCCAGGTTGAAAAGAGCCTTGTGCTTCAGCTGCTTGATCAGACATGGAAAGAGCATCTTCTTGCCCTTGACCATTTGCGTCAGGGCATCGGGCTTCGTGCTTATGGCCAGCGCGATCCGTTAAACGAGTTCAAGCGCGAGGCGTTCAACCTGTTTGAAGGCATGCTGGTGACATTGCGCGAACGCGTGACCCAGATGCTGTCACATGTTGAATTGCAATCGACGCCCCGCCCGGAAGATCTGGAACCGCGCCGCGCGCCGCAGGAAATGCACGAAAATCACCCGGAACCCGAAGCCATGGCAGGTGAGGGTGGTGACAGCGCAACGGTCCATTCGCGGGCTGCATCGGGTAATGTTGATCCGAACGATCCATCGACCTGGGGCCGTGTTGCACGCAATGCCGCCTGCCCGTGTGGATCAGGCAAAAAGTACAAGCATTGCCACGGTCAGCTGGCGTAAGGCAGAAATCATAAATTAATACAAAGCCCGGATTGTTGATCCGGGCTTTTTTCATGATGATGGAAGACAAATACTGCCTGAACGGAACAATGAGACCGAGGAGTCCCAAGTTTGGGATCGGGCAGGTTGATTGATAATTTGTGTGTTGCGGGGAACGGGACTTGAAGCTTTCATTCGATCAGGTCAGGCGTCGGGCGAAATCACTTGAGCGTCAGGGAAGCAAGAACGAGGCGATCAAGCTTTATGAAGAGTTCCTGGAATCCTATCCGAAAAATGAACGCGCGCGAAAGGCACTTGCCGAGCTTAAGCTGCCAGCGGAAGTCGCCAAGGGTTCGTTGCAGGAGAAAGTGACCGCAGTTCGCAGGTTGTTTGACAGCGGACAGATCCAAGCGTCATTTGATGCGGCGAACGCGGTGTTAAAAGAAGTGCCGAATTCTGGCGTGGTTTGGAATCTGCTCGGCGCGGCGGCCTTTGGCCTTAAGAAATTCGACCTTGCCGAGCAGAGTTTCCGCAAAGCGGTCGAACTGGAACCGGAAATTACCCAAGCCCACGCCAATCTGGGGGTTTTGCTGTATCAGCAGGAAAGGCTTCAGGCCGCGTTGGAAGCCTTTGCCAACGCGATCAAAACCAATCCGCAATATGCCGAGGGATACAACAGCATTGGCGGCATTTACCACAAATTGGGTAAATTTGACGCGGCGGAGAAATACTTTGTTGGGGCGATACAGGCCAACAAGAACTATGCCGAAGCCTATTATAATCTAGGCAATACCTTCTTCAAAAGCGGCAAGATCAGTGCTGCGCAGCAAAGTTTTGGTTTTGCGGCACAGGTTCAGGGCGAGAATATGCCCGCCATGTCGCAAAAGCTTTATATGCAGGCGCTGTTATGTGACTGGTCGGGAATTGCCGATTTTGAAAAGCTTGCGCCGCGTATCGGTATTGAAGGCGATGCCGTCGAGCCATTTTCCATGCTGTCATACGATGACAATGCAGAACGCCAGCAAAAGCGTGCGGCCAATATGATCCGCAAACGGTGTCACGTGAATGCGGTGCCGTTGCCGGAGCGACCGGTGGCCCGATCGGAAAAAATCAAAATCGGTTATTTTTCAGCCGATTTCCACGATCATGCGACGCTTATTCTGATGATCGGATTGCTTGAGCATCATGATCGCGAGAAGTTTGAAATTCATGCCTATAGCTATGGGATCGTCAAACAGGGTGTCAAACGGGACCGATTGAGCAAGCTTGTTGACAGCTTTGTCGATATTTCGATGGCGTCCGATCCGCAGATCGTGGCGGCCGTCAGGCAGCAGAAAATTGATATCGCTGTTGATCTGAAGGGCTTTACCCGTCAGGGGCGCAGTGGGCTTTTTGCCTATCGTTTGGCACCGATCCAGATCAGCTATCTCGGCTATCCGGGGACGCTTGGCGCAGATTTCATGGATTACATCGTTGCTGACAAGGTCATCATTCCTGACAATCTGCGACAGTTTTACACCGAAAAAGTGATCTATCTTCCAGATAGTTATCAGCCCAATGACCGTAACCGCATCATTCCCGAAACAACAACGACGCGCAGCGACTTTGGACTGCCCGAAAAGGGTTTTGTGTTTTGCTGCTTCAATAGCAATTACAAGATAACGCCCAGAGAATTCGATATCTGGATGCGACTTTTGGCGAAATATGACGACAGCGTTCTTTGGCTGTTGAACGCCAATGAAGGCGTTCGCGAAAACCTGTTGCGCGAGGTCGAAGCCAGGGGAATTGCACGGGAACGGATCGTATTTGCCGAACGGTTACAAGAGCCCGAGCATCTGGCACGCCACAAACATGCAGATCTGTTCCTTGATACATTTAATGTCAATGCGCACACAACAGCGAGTGATGCGCTTTGGGCCGGGTTGCCAATTGTGACAAAAACCGGGGAGAGCTTTGCGGCGCGCGTTGCGGCAAGTCTGCTTTGTGCGGTTGGATTGCCTGAGCTGGTGGCAGAAACCGAAGAGCAATATGAAGCGTTGATCATTGATCTGGTGGAAAACCCCGGACGGCTTGCTCAAATCCGCCAGCAGTTGATCGATAACCGTTTAAGCGCGCCGCTATTTGATTCGGCGACTTATACCAAGCATCTGGAAAAAGCATATGTTGAGGCATATGACCGTTATTTCGAAGGCAAAGAACCAGATCATATTTTTGTTTCGTAAGGTTAGGGGGCTGACCCCGGGATAATCACCGTGCGGGGACTGCGCCTGATGGTGAAAATGGGCCTTGGGACGAGGCATGACGATTGAAAAATCACAGAGATTTTCCGGGCTTTTTGTGTGGTAAAAGTTGTTTCCAGACGGACGGGGCAATTAGCTTTATTGTAACCGTAGTCGTATAAACGGTTAGATATTTGAGGTGTGTCGTCGTTCGGGGGATGCTGGTGAATTATGTTGCGGGTTGTTTGGAGAACGGGGTTTGAAGCTTACATTTGATCAGGTCGCACGACGGGCAAAAAAGTTGGTGCGCGACGGGGAAGTCGGGCAGGCCGTCGGGCTTTATCAAGAGTTTCTGAATGCTTTCCCGAAAAACGAACGTGCACGCAAAGCCCTTGCGGACCTGACTGCGCAGAGACAGGATCAGGGACGACCATTGCAGAAAAGACTTGAAGAAGTTGTGAGTCTTTTCGCGAAAGGGCAGGTAAGCCAGTCATTTTCGGGTGCAAGCGCGCTTGTGGAAGAATTCCCTGATGCTGCGATGGCCTGGAACATCAGAGGGGCATCAGCCTTTCGCCTCGGATTGCTTGATGTTGCCGAAGACAGCTTGAAAAAATCAATCGTACTTCGCCCGGATTTCGCACAGGCACTTTCAAATCTTGGCACGCTCTATTTCCATCAGGGTAAGATGGACGCCGCATGCGAAACCCTGGTTGCGGCGATTAAAGCAAATCCGGATGATGCAGAAGCCTACAACACGCTTGGTGGTGTGCTTTACAAACTTGGCAGGCTGGACGCGGCCGAGGCATATTTTGTTCAAGCGGTCAAAGCCAATCCAAAATATGCCGAAGCTTATAACAATCTTGGAACTGTCCTGTTTGACAAAGGCAAGCTTACCGCAGCGCAGGAGGGTTTTGCCTTTGCCTGCAGGATGAGGACGGATTATTGGAGTGCCCTGTCCCAGAAGCTTTATATTCAGGCCATTCTATGTGACTGGTCGGGAATAACCGAATTTGAACGGGTTGCGGATCGGATTGGTACGCGAGATCAGGCCATCGAGCCCTTTACCATGCTGTCCTATGAGGATGATCCGAAGCATCAGCTTCAGCGGTCACAGGCATATGCGCGCACCAATTTCCATAAACCACCACAGCCGGTGTTTGGAAAACCGAAAGAGAAAACGGCCAAGTTGAAAATCGGCTATTTTTCTGCCGATTTTCATAACCATGCGACCGTATCCCTGATGATGGGACTGTTTAAGCATCATGATCGCAGTCGGTTTGAAATCCATGCGTTCAGTTATGGTCAAGTTCAGCAGGGGCAAACGAGAGACCGGCTACTGGGTCTTGTGGATTCTTTTGAAAATGTGTTCGGGGTTTCCGATGAGGAAATGGTGGAACGCGCACGCCAAAAGGATCTGGATATCGCCATTGAACTGAAGGGGTACACCCGCCAAGGCAGGACAGCGGTGTTTGCCTATAAACTGGCGCCGGTCCAGATGAACTATGTCGGTTATCCGGGAACATTGGGCACTGATTTCATCGACTATATCGTGGCCGACAAGGTTGTCATCCCGCAGGAATGCAAAGACTGTTACACGGAAAAGGTTATCTATCTGCCCGACAGTTATCAGCCAAATGACAATTGCCGGGAAATAGCAGATACAAAAACGACCCGCGCGGATTTCGGATTGCCCGACGACGGGTTTGTTTTTTGTTGTTTTAACGGCAATTACAAAATTACCCCGCGAGAATTTGATATCTGGATGAGGTTGCTCAACAAGGTTGAGGGAAGCGTTCTTTGGCTGTTTCATTCAAATGACTGGGCGGTCAACAACCTGCGCCGCGAGGCAAAGGCGCGTGGTGTTGACCCGGACCGCCTGGTCTTTGCTCAAAGGCTTGTTGAGAAAGAACATCTGGCGCGGCAAAAGCATGCCGATCTGTTTCTTGATACCTTTAACGTCAATGCACATACGACGGCCAGTGATGCACTTTGGGCAGGCTTGCCGGTCATTACACGGCCCGGAAAACAGTTTGCTGCGCGCGTCGCAGCAAGTCTTCTGCATGCAGTTGGCATGACGGAGCTTGTGGCCAGAAGTGATGCGGATTACGAAGAAATTGCCCTTGATCTGGCTTTGAATCCGGAAAAGCTGGCAGATATTCGTCGTAAACTGGCTGAGAACCGTTCGACGCATCCATTGTTTGATTCCGAACGTTACACACGTCATCTGGAGGCGGCCTTCACCCAGGCATATGACTTGTATCGCGAAGGTAAGGCGGCGCAGGATATCGAGATCAAATAGGGTAGCGTTACAAATAGGACTGAATGAGAGCGACGACTATTGCGGCTGATGCACGTTTCAGTATGCGTCAGTCCTCTTTGTTGGCGCGGGCAGATGTTTGGTTAGAAACTTAGACATTGGTGCCAGAATTTCCCGGTTTTCTGTCAGGATACTGCCCAAAGCAATCAGAGTTCCGGCATGGCCGGTGTCGGCGATTTCAATCAGTTTCGTGTCCGGGGCGAGTTCGGCCAATCGGCGGGAATTGCGGGGATAAACCGTGTGATCGCGGTTGCCGGTGATCAGAAGCATCGGCGGCATGTGGAATAAATCCTGCTCGACCGGCTGGCTTTGGGCGGCGGGGGTATCGCCAAAGGCGATTCGGGTTGCCTTGACGTCGTAGGGATAGAAATCATAGGGGCCGGAAAGCCCGATGATCCCGGCAATGTCGTTGGCCGACATCCCCACGGATGCCAGATAGGATTGATCGGCCACCAGTTGAACCGCGTTATAGGCACCAGCGGAATGACCGGCCAATATCATCGGGGTTGCGGTGATGCGGTTTGGATGTTCCTGGCCGTACTGTTTCAGAAAGGCGAGGGCCTTGGCGCCGTCCTTGATGAATTCCGGGAAACGGATTTCAGGCACCAGACGATAATCGGGGATGGCGACGGCATAGCCCATTTCGGTAAAGCGTTTGGCGACGAAAGCGTATTTTGCCTTATCGCCCGAATCCCATGATCCGCCATAAAACCAGACGATCAACGGGGCCGGTTTTGTGCGATCCGCAGGCAGATAAAGATCAAGTTTCTGGCGATCCGCATCGCCATATCGCAGATCGGCAACGGTCGGCTGATAGTCGCCAGCCTGAAGGTGATTGAATGCGGCGAGCTTATCGCAACCGGCGAGAAACAGGGCCGCGATCAGGGCATTTGCCGTCAGTTTGAATACGCGCATTGTCACCGTAAAACAGATATTATTGATTTGATTTTGACTGTTGTACGCGATAGCCCGCTATCGGGTTCTTTTTTATTTCAGGGAAATATGACGCAAAGGATATTGCCGTTTCAACCCGGATCGGGAAGGGGCGGGTATCCGTCAAATGCATCTCTTGGCGAAAGCCGCCATGCAGGATAAAACAATCGCATGACCATTCAAAATACAGAAAGAGGCTGCATGTCGGTGGACTTGCGGCAGGGAAAAATCCCCGAAAAAACGGTGTTTGTCAGTGCGGTGGCGCTGGTGGATGCCGATCATCGTGTCTTGATCGCACAACGCCCCGAAGGCAAATCCATGGCGGGGCTTTGGGAATTTCCGGGCGGCAAGGTCGAGGCCGGCGAGACGCCGGAAATGGCATTGGTGCGCGAGCTTAAGGAAGAGCTTGGCATTGATATTACCGAAAGCTGTCTGGCACCTTTTACCTTTGCGTCATTTACCTATGATGATTTCCATCTGATGATGCCGCTTTATCTGTGTCGGGTCTGGAAAGGGGAAATCACCCCGATGGAAGGCCAGCAGGTAAAATGGGTGCGCCCGATCCGGTTGGGTGATTATCCGATGCCGCCGGCCGATGTGCCGCTGGTGGCGATGTTGCGCGATTTTCTGTGACGATCCGACCCCTTTTGGCGGTCGTATTTGAATATTGAGTTCAAGTTTGCGAGGTTGTGATGTCTGAAGCGGTTCGGGCCTGTCTGATCATTATCGGCAATGAAATCCTGTCGGGACGGACCCATGACAAGAATCTGCCTTATCTGGCGGAGGAGCTGAACAAGCTTGGCATTCGCCTGGCAGAAACGCGGGTGATTCCCGATATCGAAACCACGATCATCGAGACGGTCAATGAATGCCGGGCAAAGTTCGACTATGTCTTTACCACGGGCGGCATAGGTCCGACCCATGATGATATTACATCGCCCTGTGTGGCGCGTGCGTTCGGGGTCGAGATCGAACTGAACCCGCAAGCGCATGAATTGCTGAAAAGCCATTATGAGAACCCTGCCGACCTGAACGAGGCACGGCTGCGCATGGCGCATATTCCGGTGGGGGCGGAGCTGATTGATAACCCGGTTTCCAAGGCACCGGGGTTCCGGATGGAAAATGTCTATGTCATGGCCGGTGTGCCGATGATCATGCAGGCCATGTTCCAGGGGATCAAACATCAGCTGACCGGCGGGCGACCGATGGTATCGCGGTCGGTCGGCGGGTATATCCCGGAAGGCACGATTGCCAAGGTGCTGGGCGAGATCCAGCATGATTTCCCCGATACTGATATCGGGTCCTATCCGTTCCTGCGCGAAGGGAAGCTGGGCACGACGCTTGTGGTGCGGGGCGAAGAGGCCAAGGATGTTGACCTTGCATCAGAGCGCATTCGCGCGGTGATCATTGAGCTGGGCCGCGAGATTATCGAAGATAGTGGTGCCGTTTCGTAACGTGCGGATTGCGATTGATCATTTTGGCGGGGCTATCATTGCGGCTATGACAATCGTTTGAGGGTGCGTTGGAGGGACCGGTATGACAGGTGACCCGAAGGAAACGGATGAAATTCGCAACAGCCGGGCTGCGCGCGAAGCCCGGTCGATTGTCAAATTCATGATTGAACATACCGCCTATGGCGGGTTCGGGGCGCTGGTTTTTGGTGCCTTGGTGCTGTTTTTTGATATTGGCGGGATTTACAGCCTTGCCATGGCATCACGCGATGCGCCGATCTTTATCATGTTGCTGTTTTTCGGGTTGTTCATCACGTTTGGCGGCATCAGTCTTGGCATCGGGATCATGAATCTGGGCGGTTTTTCCGATAACGACCGTTATGAGGACGAACGCAAAAGCCACCGGAATGACCGCAATGACGGCAGGGGCGAATAAAAAGGCTCTAGGGCCGATCTGCACCACTGCGCGCGCGCAGGATTTTGCCGATGATCATGCCGCCAATCCAGAATGCCAGCGGAACGACAAAGATATAATCAAACATCGGGTGCGTGGTATCGCCCCCGGAAATCGCCAGAATGTAGCCGACCCACGCCGCAGTCAGCAGATAGCCCATGATCTTGAAATAGTGACCGTTCGGCAGGCTTTTCTTGGCGGGGTGTTCGGGATTGGTCGGTTGGCCTTTGTCGGCGGACATCGGGGTTTCCTTTGATGATCGAATTTGGTTAGCGTTCAAGCGTCAGGGCAGCCGGATCAATGCGATCCTGCCAGCCTTCGCGGACGAGTTCGGGAACGACGTGGTCTTCTTCGGGATAGCCGATGCACAGATAGGCGATCAGACGCCAGTGCGACGGAACGTCTAGTGTTTTGAGAACGGTTTCGGGTTCAAGGATCGAAACCCAGCCAACCCCGATCCCCTTGACGCGCGCGGCCAGCCACAAAAGCTGTACGGCGGCGACAGCGGAATAATCAAGCATTTCGGGCATGGTTTTGCGGCCCAGCCCCATGCCGGCCTCGGTTTCCTCGTCGGCGAAAACGGCGAGCTGTATGGGGGCTTGATCCATGCCCTGCAATTTCAGGGACGCATAAAGTCTGGCACGTTCGCCGTGATAGTCGTTAAGCGCCTGCTGATTGGCGCGTTCGAAACTGTCGCGGATGGCTTTGCGACGGTCGGGATCGTTGACCTTTACAAAGCGCCATGGCTGACAATTGCCAACAGACGGGGCAAGGCAGGCTTCCTTGATCAGGCCGTCGATGTCTTCCTTGGGGATCGGGTCGGTGCGAAAACGCCGCACATCACGACGCCACAATAACAGATCGATGAACTGTTTTTGAAAGGTGCGATCAAACACCGGCGGGGTGAGTGTATCTGTCGCGCTGGGCGCATCGGGCGCATCGCGATCGGATTGTGTCATGGCGCGGACCTGCTGGGCTGGACGGTTTTAATTCTTTGTGCACCCTAACCGGACAGCACGGTAACGCCAAGCCACAACATAGCAAAGCCGTAAGGAAAGCATCAGAAATTGAACCGGACGGTCATCAGGCCAGACATGTTGTTGTGTTCGGTTGCGAAGGTCAGTTTACGCTGCACTTCGAGACTCATCTGGCCGGGGATGCCGCCCCAATTATGGGTGATGCCGCCGCCTACCTGTGAATAGGTACTGGTATTTTCACTTGTCACATAGGGGCTTAGAACCCCGTAACCATAGGGAAGTTCGGAACTGAGGCTGATTTCGGAACGCACCCCTTCGAGAGGATCGGTATTGGGGGAAAATTCGCGGAATCCTTCGACGGATGCGCCGATATGCCAGGGGTCATAGACATATTCGGTGCCGACAAAATAACGGCGATTGGTGGATCGGCCATAGCCCTGATTCATCAGGGTGACGGTCTGATCCTGCCCGGCAAAGGGCACAAGGCTATGGTCGCCAAGGACAAGGTTATAGCGTGCTTCTGCGGTGCTATCGAAAAGCTGGGTCAGGGCGGTTCGGGCAGGGATCAGTGACCCGTCGGCACCGCGCGCACTTTCAAATTCCTCGCGGGCGGTGATGATGTCGCCATCGAGGCTTACTGTGACTGGCACGAAGCCGAGATCGTATTCGGTACCAAAACCGATCGAGCTTGATAGTGTCGAACTTTCAAGATTTTCGGCGTAACTGAGATTATCCGGGCCGCCATCAATGGCGGACTGGGTGATGGTACTTGTGCCCATCCCCACACTGCCACGAATGTTAAGCCATTCGGTCATGCGCGATACGAAATACGGGGAAAAGGTGACGTTATTTTCCCGGTAGAGTACCTGACGGGCGGCGGCCTCGCTAAGTGTGCTGCCCCAGCCAACGCCAAGCCCGATGATCAGGCTGTCATCCACCAGATAATCGACCCCGGTATCAATTGAAATGACGTCGCCGCTGAGGTTCGGGTTATAGCCGGTATCGGTAACCCGGTTTTCGATGTCGGTCTGGCTGCCATGGACCCACAGGCTGATCGGGGTTGCACCGCTGCGGGTCTGGTTGGGAAAGGTGCCATTTGCGGTATCGAAATCCAGTTTCTTGGCGATGGATGCCAGTGCCGAGCGCCCGCCAAAGGTTTCAATCGTGGTCGCATTCCCGGTGCCAAGCGCAAGGGCATTGGGTGGCTGTTCAGGCGCGGGGACAGAATCGTCAAGAAACAGGGGGCCGATGGTGCTGCCCAGCAGGTCATTTTCCATCTTGTCATACAGGCGGTCGATATGGCGTTGCTGGTTGGCGGCGCGGTTCAGTGTTTCGCTGCGCAAAATCGGGGCGTCGGGGCGACCGGAGCCGTCATCTTCGGCATTGGCATTCGGGACGATTTCGTGACGCAGCAAAAGGCCAAGCATGGCAAGTGCCAGACATGCTGAGATAGCCAGTGAAATGTCGCTGTGCCTCTTCACGTTCAACCGGGTCGCCTGTTGATTCCTACGGGATCGTTGCAACCGTGCCGCGGAAAAATGGGGGTAATGTGGTGAAAGACAGGCAATTATGTCGCAATGCCGTATTCGCTTTTGTGCGATGGCATCGGATTTCGGCTTTTGCGGATTGATAAAATCGGGCATTCCGGTATTGCGCCGTTTTTAAAGCCGCGCTAGAACCCTGTTCTGCCGGTTGGACACCAACCTTGTAAGCGCTTTGCGGGCGTGGCGAAATTGGTATACGCAGCGGACTTAAAATCCGCCGGTCCTTAAAGACCTTGCCGGTTCAAGTCCGGCCGCCCGCACCATATTCCCCAGTCACGATTGTTTGGTCGTCGTTTTTGGCGCGGAATTGCGCCATCAAATTACCTGTTTTGCAGATTAGGGATTATGAACAAACGTAAGACGCATACGTTTGGCCGGGACGAATGTCCCTAGCAACAGGAGAAAATGATGATCCATCTTCTTGCATTTGGCGTGATCGCAATTACCGCAATGGTCGTTGCCTGAGCCTGGATATTTCCAACCGTCTGGTTTCTGCCGTGACCTTTCTCCTGCAATCCTTTGCGGGACATAAAGTGCCGTGTGATCGTTATCATGGCGTTTCTGATTTACCGGATATAAATCAGAAACGCTTATGACCGATGACATGGCCCGAAAACGGGCAGCTTTCGGAGTGGTTGGGTGAACGATATCGGTAGTGAAGACGAAGGCCCGCGCAAGAAGGAGCGGTTCGGCAAATATGTCGTGCCCGAGGAGCGTGCAAACAATATCGTCAAGTTGCTTGACGAGTTTCTGCGCAAAGGTCCGCGCAAGGGTCTTAAATATTCCCGCTGGCAACAGATTGCCTGGTACGAGATTGTTGACGAGCTCAAGCGGGCGGAAGCCGCCCAGAAAAATCAGGACAGCCTTACAAAATCGGCGTTTTTGGCCCTTGCGGTCGGGTTCGGAACCATCGGGTTCTGGGGACTTGTCGTGTTGCTGGGGCAGAATTTTGGTATGATTGGCACGGTATTGATCGTGATTGCCGGGCTGGTTGTCTGGCGCGCCTTGGCCAAGGCGAAGTGGTTCAGCTAGTACTTTGGGTCAACAGGCCGGTCATGCGGTAAAGGGCAGATGGACAATGAACAAGGAAGCAGCCGAAACGCTTGCCATCCGGGCAATAGCGTTTATTGCCGGTGATGACGAGTTGCTGGAGGGGCTTTTTGCCCAGACCGGTATGGGACTTGATGACCTGAAAGCCGGGATTACCAGCAATGAAGTCCAATTGGGCGCGATTGATTTTTTAATGTCGCATGAGCCGTTCCTGATGCGCTTTGTCGACGATAGCGGCTATGCGCCGGAAGACCCGGCGCGGGCGCAAATCATCCTTTCGGGCGGGCCGATCTGGCAGGATTGATGCGTCAGATCAGGTGTCTGCTGTGGATCTGGCTGCGTCATCGTCATTGGCACCGTGATGTTCGAGTACCTGATCTATCAGCCCCCATTCCAGAGCCTGATTTGCGGTCATGAAACGGTCGCGGTCCAGGGTGCGTTCCACTTCCTCGTAACTGCGACCGCAATGTTTGGCATAAAGCGAAATCATGCGCTGTTTGGTCTGGCGCATTTCTTCGGCATGGATCAGGACATCCGATGCCTGGCCCTGAAAGCCACCCAGCGGTTGATGCACATGCAGGCTGGCATTGGGGAGGGCTGCGCGGTGGCCCGGTTCGCCTGCCATCAGCAGGAACGATCCCATCGATCGTGCGGTGCCCATGCATAGGGTATGAACAGGCGCCTTTATGTAGCGCATCGTGTCATACATCGCCATGCCACTGGTGACGACGCCACCCGGGGAATTGATATAAAGGTTGATCGGTTTTTTGGGGTTTTCGGCTTCGAGGAACAGCAATTGCGCACAGACAAGCGATGAGATCGTGTCATTCACTTCGCCATTGAGGAAAATGATCCGTTCGCGCAAAAGTCGCGAAAAAATGTCAAAGGACCGTTCGCCAGCACTGGTCTGTTCAACAACCATCGGGATCAGTTGCATCATGTCGCGCATCGAGGGGCTCCGGGTTCGAAAAGGGATCGGGTGAGGCGGCGTCAGGCCGCGCAGATCATTTCCACACTGTTGCTGTTGGCGGCCTTGGCCGGGGGCAGGCATTTTGCATCGGTTAACTGGTGAATGATGCGCAGGCAGGTGCTGTTTTCGCCAGATTGCGCGAGGTGAAAGGTCACCATGCTTTCCAGATGGGGCGGATAGGGATCACGCATCAGATAGGTCACTTCCTTGCCGGGAATTTGCCGTATCGGTATGGCGTTGCGCAAATTGGTGCCGGGTAACCAGCTTTCGCGAATTTCGGGAATGCTGATCGCCCGCCAGACCTTCTCCCTTGGTGCATCCAGTCTGAATTCAAATTCAAGGTGACGGGAAGCTTTGGGCTTTTTGGGTTTGGCAGTGCGTGTCTTGCTGTCGGTCACTGGTCCATCTCCTTTAGGGTCTGGCGTAGGGCATCTATCCGGTCCGGCCAGAAGGTGGTGCTGTATCGGGCCACCCATTGAACAATCAGCGCCAGGCCATCGGGATTGACACGGTAATGGACGAAGCGTCCCTGTCGTTCTTCATCCACCAGCTTTGCCTGACGCAGGACAGCCAGATGTTGGGACATGGCCGGTTGGCTGATGCTCATGCCGTCGCGAAGGGCACTGGCATTCATGCTTTGGCTGCTGGCAAGCTTTTCAAAAATTGTGCGCCGGGTCGGATCGGCCAGTGCTTTGAATATGTCGTTTTCCATCATGCAAAACACATAAGCACAGGCTTATGTGTTTGGGCAAGGTAAATTAGAGACGAAAAGGTGCAACGCCGATTGCCGGTTATGGGAAACCGGTGCGCATTGTGCAATCGGTCTGAATTAGTCTTCGTCGGTCGTGGCGTCAGGCCGGGGTCATGCAATGACGATGGGGGCCGGGCCGATATCGGGTTGTGGGTCTGTTTTCATCAATCCGTAGATCACCGAATCACGAATGCCGATATGTGTGTTCCAGGTCCCGCGAAGCTGACCTTCGCGGGTAAAGCCCAGTTTTTCGAATACCCGGATTGATGCAATGTTGTCGGGATCGATATCGGCAAAGATGCGGCGCGCGGTCGTGGTTTCAAAGAGATACCCAATGGCATGGGACAAGGCCCGCGCAGCAAGGTTTTGCCCGCGTGCCGCAGGGGAAATCATGCAGGCGGCTTCCCATACGTCGGGATCATCGCCGGTATTATAAAGGGCGATGCGGCCAAGGGCCGGGCCATTCGGCGACGCGGCAACCGCCCATGACGTCTTTTCAAAGCCGCTGTTCCAGTGTTTGAGCTTTGCGATGGTATCCGCGATTGATGCAAAGGCCGGTTCGGGAAGCCATGTGCAGCATTCCGGATTACCAAAAATGGTATGGAGAGCCGCACCGTCGACAACAGGATCAATCGGACGAAGAAACATTCGGGCAGGCATGGTCGATCACTTAGCCAGTCGGTTAGTCGGTCAGTGGCGCAATGGCAGGCTGTCTTGACGGTGGATTACCCAAGTAACGGGATCGGACCGCCGCCATAGCCATAAATCCACACCAGCAAGCCGCCGCCCAGAAGGATGCGATAGATCGCGAACGGCGTGAAGGTGGAGCGTTTAAGCCAGCTCATCAGCATGGCAATGGCAATCAGGGCGGTAATGAAGGACAGGCCCGCCGCGAGAAGGACATCCATGGTCAGGGCCATGTCACCGGACTGTTGCAGGTCAATCCCGGCCAGAAGACCCGCGCCCAGAATAACCGGAATCGACAGCAGCATGGAAAACTGTGCGGCATCGGCGCGCTCGTACCCCATCAGCCGTGCGGCCGTCATGGTGATGCCCGAACGGCTGGTGCCGGGAATGAGGGCAAGAACCTGTGCAAGGCCGATGAACAGCGCCCCGCCCCAACGCATATGTTCAAGCCGGTTGATCGTCATGCCGATCTTGTCGGCAATCCACAGCACGATGCCAAATATAAGCGTCGTCCAAGCAATGATTTCGACCGAGCGAAGCTGTTCTTCGATGCCCGAGACTTTGAAATAGAAGCCAACCGCGACCACCGGGATGGTGGCGAGGATGATGTGCAGGGCGAGTCGGGCACCGGGATTGATGCGCCCGGACAAAAGGAAGAAGAATCCGCCGATCATCGCGAAAACATCGCGCCAGAAATAGATCATAACGGCGGCCAGTGTGCCGACATGGACGGCAACATCTACCAACAAACCCTGATCTGCGGCCCCTGTCAGGGCGGGGGTCAGGATCAGGTGACCCGATGAACTGATGGGCAGGAATTCCGTGATCCCCTGGATGACCGCCAGAAGAATTATATGTTGTAACGTCACCCCGGCCTCGATCGCTGTTATCGGCAAAAACTCACCGCTTATAGCAGCTTAGCGCAAACAGACGAAATGCATTAATAGTACCATTATGGTACTAATGAAACTTTCTTTCAGCGCTTTAAATCCCGAAATTCCCGATATCCTGATTTTATTTGGGGATATAATGGTCAGTAATATTGACCTATCATGCATTTTGTGCTGGATTCTTGCAAAACCGGCGCGTATACAAAAGCCAACCCGCAACATAAAACCCTTTTAGAGGGCCGCTATGACAGAAAAGATGCTGAAGTTTGTTCATCTTGAACAAAAATATCCGCACAAGAGAGAAGCATCCGAGCGTCGCACGGACTTCAATGAAATTTACGAAGGTTTCGAGACAGAAGCCGCGGCGGATCAGTCTGCGCGCTGCTCGCAATGTGGCGTGCCGTTCTGTCAGGCCCATTGTCCTTTGTATAATAACATCCCGGACTGGCTGCGCCTGACGACCGAAGGTCGCATGGAAGAAGCCTATGCCATTTCGGCGGCAACCAACAACATGCCCGAAGTGACCGGCCGCATCTGCCCGCAGGATCGCCTGTGCGAAGGCAATTGCGTGATCGAACAGTCAACGCATGGTGCGGTCACGATTGGGTCGGTCGAGAAATACATTACCGATACCGCCTTTGCGAATGGCTGGGTCAAGGCACCCAAGCCGACGCAGGAAAACGGCATGTCGGTCGGGATCATCGGTGGTGGCCCGGCAGGCATGGCGGCTGCGGAACAACTGCGCCTTAAAGGATATGAAGTCCATATCTATGACCGCTATGACCGCATGGGCGGGTTGCTGGTTTACGGGATTCCGGGTTTCAAGCTTGAAAAACATATCGTTGAACGCCGGGTGAAGCTGCTTGAAGAAGGTGGTGTCGTCATGCACACCGAATTCGAGGTTGGCCGCGACGCGACGCTTGATGAACTGCGCCGCAAACATGACAGCGTTCTGATCGCCACGGGTGTTTACAAGTCCCGCGATCTGAAGCTGCCCGGTGTTGGTCTTGGCAATATCTATCCGGCCCTTGAATATCTGACCACCTCGAACCGCATCGGCCTTGGCGACACGGTTGCCGCCTATGACGATGGCACGCTGAATGCCAAAGACAAAAACGTTGTGGTTATTGGCGGTGGCGATACGGCCATGGACTGTGTCCGTACCGCGATCCGTCAGGGTGCGAAATCGGTCAAATGTCTTTATCGCCGTGACCGTGCGAATATGCCGGGATCCCAGCGCGAAGTGGCCAATGCCGAGGAAGAAGGCGTTGAGTTTGTCTGGCTGACCAACCCGGAAGCCTTTGTTGGCGACGACAAGGTGACCGGTGTGCGTGCGGTCAAGATGCGCCTTGGTGCCCCGGATGCCGGTGGCCGTCAGAGCCCCGAACTGATCGAAGGGTCGAACTACACCATGGATGCTGACATGGTCATCCTGGCGCTTGGGTTCGAGCCGGAAGACCTGCCGACCCTGTTTGATGCGCCGGAACTGGGTGTATCACGCTGGGGCACGGTTAAAATCGATTTCCGTTCGATGATGACCAATCTGGATGGCGTTTTTGCCGCCGGTGATATTGCGCGCGGTGCGTCGCTGGTGGTTTGGGCCATCCGTGACGGTCGCGATGCGGCTGACCGGATCGATGAATATCTGCTGGCGCGCAAAGAAGCTGCTGCTTAAGCCCGCTGCCGCATTAGGAGAGAGAGTTATGAACAAGATTATTCATGACCGTGGCGCGCAAGAGATCGCCCGTTTTGAAAAGAATGCCGAACATCTGTCGGCGTACGGTATGTATGACCCGGCCGAAGAACATGCCAACTGTGGTGTGGGTCTTGTCGGTGCGATTGATGGCAAGCCGCGTCGCGAGGTGGTTGAAGCCGGTATCGAAGCGCTTAAGGCGATCTGGCATCGTGGTGCGGTTGATGCCGACGGCAAAACCGGCGATGGCGCGGGCATTCACCTGCAGATCCCGCAGGATTTCTTCAAGGCGTATCTGAAGGTTATCAATCAGGAAGCGCCGGAAAGCCTGATTGCGGTTGGTCAGGTATTCCTGCCGCGTATCGATATGTCGGCACAGGAACGGTGCCGTGCCATCGTTGAAACCGAAATCCTGAAACAGGGTTACGGCATTCTTGGCTGGCGTCAGGTTCCGGTGGATGTTTCGGTTGTCGGTGAAAAAGCCAACCAGACGCGGCCTGAAATCGAACAGGTTCTGATCGGTGCGCGGGGTGACGTTGATGAAGACCAGTTCGAGGTCGATCTTTACACCATCCGTCGTCGTGTCGAGAAAGCGGTCCTGTCCGAAGCGATCAAGGATTTCTATATCTGTTCGATGTCGTGCCGTTCGATCATCTACAAGGGCATGTTCCTTGCCGAGCAGGTCGACATTTTCTATCCGGATTTGCGTGACGAGCGGTTCGTTTCGAATTTCTGCGTCTATCATCAGCGTTATTCGACCAACACCTTCCCGAGCTGGCCGTTGGCGCAGCCGTTCCGTGTTCTGGCCCATAACGGCGAGATCAACACGCTGCGCGGTAACGTCAACTGGATGAAAAGCCACGAAGCCCGCATGGCGCACGAGGCCTTTTCCGACACTATCGAAGATCTGAAACCGGTCATTCAGCCGGGGTCATCTGACTCGGCCGCCCTTGATGCCGTGTTCGAACTGATGGTGCGTGCCGGTCGTGACCTGCCGATGGTGAAAACCATGATGGTCCCCGAAGCTTGGTCGAAAAAGGCATCGACGCCGGACAGCTATAAAAACCTTTATGCCTATTGCAACGCGGTGATGGAACCGTGGGACGGCCCGGCGGCACTGGCAGCTTATGGCGGCAAGTGGTTGATGGGGGGGACCGACCGCAATGGTCTTCGTCCGCTGCGTTATGCCGTCACTGGCAATGGTCTTCTGATTGCCGGTTCCGAAGCAGGCATGGTGCATATCGACGAGGAAAGCTGCCTTGAAAAAGGGCGGCTTGGCCCGGGGCAGATGATTGCCATCAACCTTGAAGAAGGCAAGCTGTACCATGACAGCGAGCTTAAGGATAAGCTTGCGAACCGTCGTGACTGGTCGAAATGGGTGGGTCGCACCAAGGTGCTTGATGACCTGATTTCGCCGGAGCACACCGAACCCGCGCGCCTTGGCAAGGAAGCGCTTCTGCGCTTGCAGAAGGCAATGGGTCTTACGCACGAAGACCTTGAACTGATCCTGCATCCGATGGGTGAAGACGGCAAGGAAGCCATTGGCTCGATGGGGGATGATACCCCGCTTGCGATCCTTTCGGATCGGTATCGCGGTTTGCATCACTTCTTCCGCCAGAACTTTTCGCAGGTAACCAACCCGCCGATTGACTCTTTGCGCGAAGCCCGCGTCATGAGCCTGAAAACGCGCCTTGGCAACCTTGGCAACATCCTTGACGAAGATGAAAGCCAGTGCGACCTGCTTCAGCTTGAAAGCCCGGTTCTGACCAATGCCGAATATGACGCAATGCGCGGCTATATGGGCGATACGGCGGTCGAAATCGACACCACGTTCGACATCAATGGCGGCGCGTCAGCACTGCGCGATGCGATCACCCGTATCCAGCGCGAAGCCGAAGAAGCGGTTCGTGGCGGTGCGCTTCATATCATCCTGACCGACGAGGGCATTTCGGCCGAGCGTGCGGCAATCCCGATGGTTCTGGCGACGGGTGGTGTGCACAGCTATCTCGTGAAAACGTCGCTGCGTACCTATATCTCGCTTAACGTCCGTTCGGCGGAATGCATGGATGTGCATTACTTTGCGGTTCTGATCGGTGTAGGTGCGACGACGGTGAACGCCTATCTGGCGCAGGAAGGTCTTCTGGACCGTTATGCGCGCGGGCTGTTCCCCAATGTCGGCAGCACGGCCGAAGTCATGCAGCGTTTCAAGGCGGCGATTGATGCCGGACTGCTCAAGATCATGTCCAAGATGGGCATTTCGATCATCAGTTCCTATCGCGGTGGCTATAACTTTGAAAGTATCGGCCTGTCGCGGTCGCTGGTGGCGGAATTCTTCCCCGGCATGCCGTCGCGCATTTCGGGTATCGGTCTTCAGGGTATCCAGCGTCGTTGCATTGCCCAGCACAAGGAAGCGTTTAACGGCAATGTCGTGACCCTTCCGGTCGGTGGCCTTTACAAATATCGTCGTTCGGGTGAACGCCATGTCTGGACCGGTCCGCTGATCCATACGTTGCAGTCATCCGTCACCACGGGGTCGTACAATACCTTCCGCAAGTTTTCGGAGGGGCTTCGTTCGCGTGAACCGCTTCATCTTCGCGATCTGCTTGATTTCCGTTCTGACCGCAAACCGGTTCGTCAGGAGCAGGTTGAAAGCATCACCGAAATCCGCAAACGGTTCGTTACCCCGGGCATGTCCCACGGTGCGCTTTCGACCGAGGCCCACGAGGCACTGGCGATTGCGATGAACCGCATCGGTGCGAAATCGAACTCTGGCGAGGGTGGTGAATCGCGTGAACGTTTCCGGCCGCGTTCGAACGGGGACAATGCACGTTCATCGATCAAGCAGGTGGCATCGGGTCGTTTCGGTGTGACCGCCGAATACCTGAACAACTGCGAAGAAATCCAGATCAAGGTCGCCCAGGGTGCAAAACCGGGTGAAGGTGGTCAGCTTCCGGGCTTCAAGGTCACGGTTGAAATCGCACAGCTGCGTCATGCGACGCCGGGTGTGACCCTGATTTCGCCGCCGCCGCATCACGATATTTATTCCATCGAAGATCTGGCGCAGCTGATCTATGACCTGAAACAGATCAACCCGCGTTGCCGCGTTTGCGTCAAGCTGGTGTCGCGTTCGGGCGTGGGTACGATTGCGGCCGGTGTGGCAAAGGCAAAGGCCGACGTCATCCTGATTTCGGGTTATGATGGCGGCACCGGTGCCAGCCCGCAGACCTCGATCAAATATGCCGGTATTCCTTGGGAAATGGGCCTTTCGGAAGTCAATCAGGTTCTGACGCTGAACAACCTGCGCAGCAAGGTCAAGCTGCGCGTCGATGGCGGTTTCAAAACCGGCCGTGACGTTGTGATCGGTGCGATGCTGGGTGCGGAAGAATTTGGTATTGGTACCGCATCCCTGATCGCGCTTGGCTGTATCATGGTGCGTCAGTGCCATTCGAACACCTGCCCGGTTGGCGTTTGTACCCAAGACCCGGCATTGCGTGCCAAGTTCGTCGGTACGGCGGACAAGCTGGTCAACCTGTTCACCTTCATGGCCGAAGAGGTCAAGGATATCCTGGCCGAGCTTGGCTATGACAACCTGCAGGAAATCATCGGCCGTTCGGACCTGCTGCAGCAGGTTCATCGCGGTGCGAAGGACCTTGTTGACCTTGACCTGAACCCGCTGCTTGCACAGGCCGATGCCGGTGATCACAAACGTTACTGCACGATTGAGGGGCGCAACGAAGTGCCCGATACGCTTGACGCCCAGATGATCAAGGATGCGCGCGCATTGCTTGAAGACGGCGAAAAGATGCAGCTGCAATACAACATTCAGAACACGCAGCGTGCTATCGGGACGCGTATTTCGTCGCTGATCACGCAGAAATATGGCATGACCGGCCTGAAACCGGGCCATCTGCATGTGCGTTTGCGCGGTTCTGCCGGTCAGTCGCTGGGCGCGTTTGCGGTTCAGGGGCTGAAAATCGAAGTTCAGGGCGATGCCAACGATTATGTCGGCAAGGGTCTTTCGGGCGGTACCATCGTCTTGCGCCCGCGGCCATCAAGCCCGCTTAAGACCAACGAAAACACGATTATCGGCAACACCATCCTTTATGGTGCAACGGCGGGTAAGCTGTTTGCAGCCGGTCAGGCCGGGGAACGTTTCTGCGTTCGTAACTCGGGTGCTACGGTTGTGGTCGAAGGATGTGGTTCGAACGGTTGTGAATACATGACCGGCGGTACCGCCGTGATCCTTGGCGCGGTTGGTGAGAACTTTGGTGCTGGCATGACCGGTGGCATGGCGTTCATCTATGACGTCGAGGGCACCTTTGGGGATGTCGTCAACGATGGCTCCATCCTGTACCAACGTATTGAAACCCAGCATTGGGACGAAGTCTGTCGTTCGCTGATTGAAGAGCATGTTGCGGAAACCGATAGCGGTTTTGCACGCACCATCCTTGACAATTGGGATCGCGAACGCGGCAATTTCTGGCAGATCGTGCCGAAAGAAATCGTCGACAAGCTGGAAAACCCCATTCGCTCGATGAGCGAAAACCAGGCAACTGCGTGAACCCTTTTTCACGCTTTTGCGCAAGCTCCCTTGTCCATACACCCGGACAAACAAACTGGCCCCGTACTTTGTACGGGGCTTCTTTTTTTGCCGGTCGGGATGTTTGCGGGGTGGCGCTTTCGCCCGGTGGCATTGATACTTATGTCAAAGCGAACATCTTTGCCAATCTGACAGGTGGTTCATGACCGTTACCGATATTGCCACACGGACCTATAACCACAATTTCAAGCTTGATCCGATCATCCGCAGTCTTCTGGATACCGATTTTTACAAGCTTCTGATGTTGCAGGCGATCTGGCAGGAACACCCGGATGTGGATGTTACCTTTTCACTGATCAATCGCAGCCGACATATAAGGCTTGGCGATATCATTGATGAAGGCGAATTACGCGCGCAGCTTGACCATGCGCGCAGCCTGCGTTTTACCCGCCAGGAACTGATCTGGCTGGCGGGGGCGACATTTTACGGGCGCAACCATATGTTCAAGCCGGAATTTATTCGCTGGCTTGGCGATTTCCAATTGCCGGAATATGAATTGCGCAAGATCGACGGGCAGTTTGAACTGCATTTTACGGGGCCATGGACGCATAGTTCTATGTGGGAAACACCGGCCCTTGCGATCATTACCGAATTGCGGTCGCGTGCTGTGTTGCGCAATCGCGGGCGGTTCGAACTTGATGTGCTGTATGCGCGTGCCAAGGCCAAGCTTTGGGAAAAGGTTGAACGGCTTCGCGATTTGCCAGACCTTGTTCTTGCCGATTTCGGTACTCGGCGGCGGCATGGTTTTTTGTGGCAGCGCTGGTGTGTCGAAGCCCTGAAAGAGGGGATCGGCAACCGGTTCATCGGCACGTCAAATGTGTTGCTGGCAATGACCGCGGATATCGAGGCGATTGGTACCAATGCCCATGAATTGCCGATGGTCGAAGCGGCGATTTCCAAAAATGATGACGAACTTGCGGCTTCGCCTTATCGGGTGCTGGAGCAATGGCGCCAGCATTACAGCGGCAATCTCCTGATCGCGTTGCCCGATACATATGGCACGGCGTCGTTTCTTAAAGGCGCGCCCGACTGGCTGGCGGACTGGACCGGCTTTCGCCCCGACAGTGCGCCGCCGATTGAAGGTGGTGAACAGATCATCCGTTGGTGGGAAGAACACGGCAGGGACCCGCGCGAGAAGCTTCTGGTCTTTTCAGACAATCTCGACATTGATGCGATTATCGAAACCTATCTGCATTTCCATGGCCGGGTCCGTATGAGCTTTGGCTGGGGCACGAACCTGACCAATGATTTTCGCGGTTGTGATCCGGCGGGGGAGAAGGGGCTTGAGCCGATGTCGCTGGTGTGCAAGGTGACAAGTGCCAATGGTCATCCGGCGGTCAAGCTTTCAGACAATCCGGAAAAGATTTCGGGCGATCCCAGGCAGGTCGAACGTTACATCCGGGTTTTTGGTCATCCCACAAGGCAAGGGTAGGCCGGGATAAGGCCTGATCAAAGGACAATGTTCAGATATGTCCCGCGCCGCGCATTGTGGTCAATCTGGTCGGCGGCGATCAGATTGCGCAGACGGGCAAGCTGGGCGGCGATGAAGCTGTCGGATGATGGTTGATCCGCGTTCGCGGCAACACGGCCGCGCGTACCCGAAGGCACGCCTTGCGGCATGGATCGGGCATCAAGAAGGCCCGTTTGTGTGGCGCTGCTGCCAATCCGGTTGGTTGCCATGAGTTTATCCGTTCTGAAACTGCAAAAACATTAGCATGATCAACGGGTTTTGTCATGACGTTGAAGCGGGTAGCGGGTGGGACCGCTGTGGATAGGGACGCACACAGAAAAAGGGGTGGTCAGAACCACCCCAAGGAAGCTAACGAGAGGGAAAATCACGCTAGAAGATTGACGCGGGTACCGCGTGCACCGCTGGTTTCAAGCGGCTGATGTTCCGTAACGATGGACCCGATAACCTGGGCAAGGCCCTGAGCCTTCTGGATGGAGGAGGTTGCAGCGGCGAGCGGTGCGGATACGCCATCTTTTCCGCCACCCGGCGTAATGGCGTCATTAACGGCTTGCGCTGCTGAACTTAGTCCTGAACCCACTGAACCGATCATTGTATCCTCGCCTCAAATTTCGTGAAGTTGGGGTACCTGTACATCAAGATATCCTTGCTTCTGACTTAGAAATTAGGCTTCAATTAACACTTTTAAAGTGACAGCGGTCACAATGTGGCATTTGAACCCGATGACATTTTTGTGAGCCGTTTTATATCAATGGGTTATCTGTGGCTGGAATAATAAAATTTTTGCGTGCAGGGGGGGCTTGCCGTGCGGAAGACCAGAACATTGGATGAGCTTGAACGAATCGAACAAGCTTTCTAAAGACGCTGGCGTTCGGTTTTATGGGCCAGGGCCTCGTGAATGGCTTTTTGCAATTGGGCCGGGCGGAACGGCTTTTTGACAAAGATATAGTCGCCCAGCATCTTTTCCATTTCCTTGCGTGTGCGTGCCGGATAGCCCGACATGAAGACGACGGCCAGATCGGGATATTGACGTTGTGCTTCGATCGCAAGTTGCGGTCCGCTCAGTCCCGACATCACAACGTCGGTCAGAATGACATCAATGCGATCTGTTTTATGGGATTCGGTAATGATTTGCAGGGCTTCTTCGGCACTGCGGGCCACAAGGGCATCAAAGCCGGCATCTTCAAGGATGATCTTGGCGGTCGTGCGCAGGGATTGCTCATCATCAACAATCAGAACCCGTTCGCCATTGCCCGGAAAATAGTCGATTTCCTGCAAGGCGGATGCCTTGACCTTTCCGGCTTCGGAGCGCGGCAGATAGATCGAGAAGGTCGTGCCTTCGCCCTCGACGCTTTCGACATCGATAAAGCCGTTCGATTCTTCGACCCAGCTATGAACGATCGACAGTCCTAGCCCGGTGCCCTTGCCGGGTTCCTTGGTCGAGAAGAAGGGTTCGAAGATGTTGCCAAGAATGTCGGCAGGGATGCCCGTACCTGTATCCTGAACTGTTACCACGACATAGTCGCCTGCGGCGGCCTTCGGGAAGATGTCATCTTCGTCATCGGGGGAGCGTTCATCCGCAGGCGGGACTGTCGCGCCATAGCAGGAAATCTGCAATGTGCCGCCATCGGGCATCGCATCACGGGCATTGATCGCAAGGTTCAGGATGCAGGCCGAAAGCTGTGTCGGATCAACCCGCGTATATAGCGGGGCATCATTGGCCCAGATTTGCAATTCAATACGGTGTTCCAGCAGCGTGATCAGCAGCTTTTCCATTTCGGTAATGGCTGTATCGACCTGAACGACGGTCGGCTGATCAATCCGGCGGCGCGAGAACATCAGAAGCTGATCGGCGACACTGGTGGCGCGTTCGCCAAGGGAAATCACATGGTCCAGATATTCCTTGACCCGTTCCGGATCATCAATTTTCGCGCGAGCTACTTCGGCAAAGCTTAGAATACCTGCAAGGCAATTGTTGAATTCATGCGCCACGCCGCCTGCCATCTGACCGACGGCTTCGAGTTTTTGTGACGTGGCGAGCTGACGTTGCAGGGCATGCTGTTCTTCGGTCGCGCGGTGCTGTGATGTGACGTCACTACCGGTGCCACGATATCCCTTGAACGAGCCATCAAGATCAAAAACCGGGACGCCATTGATGCGCCCGAAATGTTTTTGTCCGTCCCGCGACATCCAGGAAAATTCGAAATTCTGGAATGCAAGATGACTTTCGAGCCGTTTGATCAGACTGTTCCAGCTATGATCTGTTTCAGCTTTGAGGCCCAGTTTGTCAAAGGATTGACCCTGCGGGGAGCCGTTCAGTTCTTCGATCAGCTGATAGAATTTGTAGGATGCAAACGCGATTTTAAGGTCCGGCCCCATTTCCCAGTACCAGTCGGCGGACGACAGGGTAAAGTCGCGGAAACGTTCCTCGCTATCGCGAAGGGCCTCTTGGGCGATCTGGTGCTGGTTGGTGCGCCGCTCCAGGCTTTCGGCCATAGTGTTCAGGCCACGTTCAAGCGCGCCGATTTCGTCGCGACCAGCCGGTTTCAGTCGGGCACTGAGCTTTCCAAACTGGATTTCAGAAACAAATTGCGCGGCCGTGATCAGGCGACGCAGAACGGTTTGCTGCATGAAAAGGAAAATCAGTCCCGACGTCATCAGAATGCACAGAACCGAGCCGATCAGCAGAACCGACTGCATCTGTCGCTGGCTTTGTTCCAGACCGAGGGTCGAGACCTTGAAATAAGCAAACATGAAGGGCTGGTTGGCATTCAGGCTGAACAGGGGTGTGATGCTGACCATGTTGCGGCCATCCGGGCCATCGGTGGTAAACAGCACCTGACTGCGCAAATCAGCAGAAAGCCGGTCTTTGGGGAAATCCGGGACAGAGGCAATATCGGATCCGATCAGCATCGGGTCCATAGCGTGATAGATCGTACCATCAAAGCCTATGGCCATGGCTTCGCGAAGATGCGGTCCCAACAGCAGTTCAAGCTGCTTGGGATCGCTAATGACGGAAATCTTGAGCTGTTCATCCTGAATCAGGCGACCGGGCGCACTGATCTGTTCGGCGATCCGCCGATCAATTTCTGCACCGAAATATTGAACATAGTAACCACCGAATAGGCCAAGCAGGATGGTTTCGACAATGACAATTGCGATCCCGATCTTGAAAACCAGACTGCCAAACAGGCGGTCAAAAAGCTTCTTCACGCCAACCTCTAAACCCTGGCCCAGCCTGATTGCCGGTGAATTCTGTTATTGGCTCTCAAGATAATACTGGGATGGATTGGTTGGTGCCGGTGTGGCATAGCTCCAAGCCGCCGGGATGACCTTGGGAACATTCTTGAAGTTCTTTGCCACCAGCCCTTTGCGATTGGGCGGCAAGGCAATTCCCATAACGTAAAACTGATTTGCGCTGATGTCGAGAATATCGCGCATAAGTTTATTCTGTTTTTCTGCATCTGCGGTGGCTTTCAACTGGTTATAGAGTTCCAGTTGACGGATAACCTCGGCCGGGGGCTCAACCGCGTCGGGATTTTTCGGGTCGGAATACCATTGTGCCCAACCGGTGGCGTACCAGGATGATTCACTGGATACCGGCAGGTAGTTGATCGGCAGAACCATGGCATCAAGCCCGCCATCACCGCCCCATGCGCTGGCATGGTGATTGTTTTTTTCACGCATATCGACAAATACATCACGCGATAAGTCGCGGGCCGTCACATCAAGGCCGACATCACGCCAGTAATCGATAACGGCAGAGAGCATTTCGAAGCGGGATGCGCCTTCGGTATCGATGGTAAAGGACAGCCTTTTGCCATCGGGACGCAGAAGGAAACCTTCGTCGTCTTTGCGTGTCAAACCGGCATTCGCCAGATGGCTTGCGGCAAGTACCGGATCATAGGTAATGAACTGGCGTGCGAGAACCGTGTGGTAAAGCGGGCTTTCGGGACGTGGTGCTGCCTGATGGGGCAGGGCACCGGGAACGAACCGGCCAATGATGCTGTCGCGGTCGATGGCATGCGACAGCGCCACGCGGAATTCCTTGTTCTGGAATATGTCGCGAAGCACCGGGTCCCTGTCGTTCAGATTAAGCGACAGGGTCAGGATATTCATGTCGCTTTCAATCAGCGTGAAGGATTGCAGATTGCTATTGGCCGCAAGAATTTCGTCCACGCGGCGTCCAATATGGCGTTCCTGCATATTGACCCTGCCTGTGATCGCGGTGTCACCGGCTTCATCTTTGCTGCCGACCAGATCAAAGGAAACCCGGTCGATATAGGGTAACTGACGTCCGCCCGGATCGATTTTCCAATAAAACGGATTGCGAACCGCAACCAGCGGATCGTCTTTGCCATATGTCCCGGTCAGACACCAGCCGTTCAGGGTCGGAACCTGCGGGTTCATCCAGCGGCTGGGATCGTCTATGGTGCCCGGCGTTCCTAACACCGAAAGGAAGCGATCTTTCCAATCCTTGAAGCCAAGCTTTTGCGCATCGGCATCTGCGTGCCTGTTATATTTCGGAAGCAGTGGCCTCAGGAAATGGGCGGGATAGCTTACCGGTTCGACACCTTCGGGCCGGGCAAGAAAGGTCGGAAACAGCCCATAGGGCGTGTCGAAGCGGAACGCGACCGTGGTTTCGTCGATTTTTTCAACATGCACCGGATTTCCGCCTGCGGTCAGCCATTCAGGCGTCGCATTGCCAAAAGCCGGATTGCGTAAAATGTCGTCGTACCAGAAGGATATATCCTCGGCGGTAAAAGGCGCACCATCTGACCAGCGCATGCCCGGACGCAACCGGAAGACAAATTCCGTCGCGTCACTGTTGGCCTGCATCGAAAGAGCAACGTTGGGAACCGTGTCTGTCCATTGCGGGGTCCAGCGCAGAAGCGGTTCATAGCCGATCGTCCTGATCAGAAGGGCGTGATCGCGTTCCGAATTTTGCGCCATCATCCAGGTGCCGCCATACTGGCCAAGCTTGTCAGTCGGGGTAACAATCATCGGGGTCTTGGGCAGGCGTTCTGCGGCCGGGGGCAATTTGCCGTTCGCCACCATCTCGGCAAGCATCGGCGCTTCGCCGAATTCGGCCGCATACGCATTATTCCGGGGCGCGGTCAAAACCACGGCCAGCAATAATACCAGCGATATAAAGCAACCCACTACCCTGTACACTTCGGGCTTCCCCTGAATTTCTTATGCTTATCGAAAGGTATCGATTATCCTACTCTTAGGTGGTGAATATCCTAAAGCCATTTCCGGGTAAAGTTCTGAAAGCGGATTTTCCCCTGATCTTTTAAAGATGCGCGAGCTGTTCGTTTTTACAACGCAAAGGCGGATAATTTTCCTATTTGCACCTTTTGGGATCGATAAACAACATATCGGTCCGCCGTGGTTTCGCTTGAACCACGTGAAATGAAGCGATTGAAGGGCCCCAGTTACGCCAAGGTCAAGAGTTTTGACCTTGATCTGTGCCGGTTTCCCGACCATTTGGACAGGAATGATCTTTTGCCCGGATCAACAGCGAATTCGACTAAAGTTTAACATAACCTAATATGGGTACTGCCATCATATAAGCTTTCGGTGATCAATTTCGTTCTGGGCCGTTTCGTGGGGCATTTGACGACAAAGACACCAATTGTGATTCTTCTTGCCAGAACGAGCGGATCTGAGAGACAATTTCTGAATGGCAAAAAAATCTGCATCATCCGGGCAGGCTTCTTCTGATCCGGGGTATCTGCCCGGGCCAAAGCCGTCGGCACCGATCCCACGTTATCAGCCGGGATCATCGCCGGGCCGTCATCGCCCGAACGATGAGGGAGATGACATTGATGCTTACAGTTTTTCTGTGGCCGGTATTGACGGGAAAATTGATCGTCGCAAGGCCAATATTGCAAACCGGATTGTCGATACCGATCCTGGACAGGCATTGCGTGTGATCAGAAATTGGCTGGCCCAGAACTGATGGTCGTTTCTGATCTTTGTTTCTGTTTCACTTTGCATTTCGGGCGGCACCTGTTTTAAGTCGTCGAACACATCGATGACAGGGGGCCAGCGTGACAGATTTCAATTCCTTGATAGAGCAGCAGTTCAGTGCTTTTGATCCGGACTATTCCGATAGAAAAGGTACCTATGCCGACAAGCTTGCCCCGCTGGAAGAAAAACTGATTGCGGCCCAGCAGACCGGCAACAGCATGGCCGCGTCCGATCAGTATATGATCGAGTGCAAGTGGTTGCTGCTTTATACCGCTGACTGGGATGGGCTGGAAAAGAAGATAGCCCAGTTTGAAAAATCGCTGAAAAACAAGGATCAGGACTGGGCAGAGGAACAGGTGGCAAGCGATGGTTCGTGGGGACCATGCTATGACCAGTGGTTCCTGAAGGTGGATGCGATGATCGATGCGATCAACGCGCTGGCAGACGAGGGGATTGCACCGGATTATCCGCTGACTTTTCTGTCGCCGATTGCCAAACCCGCCGATCTTGTTGCCTGGCTGGACAGTCAGAAAACATCACGGATTTTTGCCGATGGTCTGGATCGTCGCGATGCATTGGGCGCGGTCAGTGCCGCCTTGTCGGAAATGTGCTTCAAAAGCGAAATCCGCGATTATTTCCGCCAGTATGTCAAAGGTTTCGATCTTAGCGACGATTATATCGCAGCTTATAAAAGCTGGCTGGATGATTGGCAGGACGCGCAATCGGGATATTGGGGCGGCTGGTTTGAAACAGATACGGGCGATATGCTGAAAAGCCCGGACCTTAGTCTGACGTTCCACAATATTTCGTATCAGCATGGCAAGGTCGGGCTTTGGCCCGCTATTTTCAAAACGACACTGGCGATCCGTGATGATGTCTATCCGTTTGGCTGGAAGCACAATGGTGACTTCAACAATCACAACAATTATGACGTTGCCAAAATCTTTGACCTTGGCTGGGCGGAAGTCGACAGCGATAGCCAGAAATTGGCATCAGCCGATATTTCCACGATCCTGGACTGGTGTCTGACCAAATCCATGACGCCGGATGGCGGGTTCATCGATGACCCGACTTTTTATAATTCGGTCGGGGCGGCGTATTATTATGGTGTGTCGTTCCTTGATCAGATTGGATATTTCGGCACCGATATTCCGTTCTGGACAGACCATGCCTTTGCCGATGGTCCTGCACTGTGCTGCAAGATCCAGAAAAAGATGAAGGCCGAAAAACTCGATGATGACGAAGCGGAGGCGGCGATGGAGAAGCTGTTGGATGCCTGCGGAAACTGTGGCTAGGCAAGGCTGAATGCCGGGGTGGAACAAATTCGTATCCCCCCCCTTGGCGAAATGCATCGGTCGCTACCCATATATATGTTTTATGGCGGCAACAAATCGGTGAGGGACCAGAATGTCTGAGCGTAGCGATATTGACATTGCATTCTTGCGTCAGCGACTTGAAGACCGGCGCGCGGATATAAGTGCCCATTCAAATCATTCGGAAGATTATCGAAAGCCGGTCGAGCTTGATCAGCAGGCCGTCGGCCGCCTGTCACGGATGGATGCGCTTCAGGATCAGCAAATGCATCTGGAACAGGAGCGCCGTCGTGCTGCCGAACTTGATCGCATCGAAAAGACGCTGGCCCGGATCGAGCATGCCGATTACGGCTTCTGCCACAATTGTGGCGAAGAAATCGAGAAGAAGCGTCTGGAATTTGACCCGACCACACCGCTTTGCGTTGATTGCGCTGCCCATGTCAAACACAGTTAGGGATGGATTGATCAAACCGTTCAGACCGAATTAACGTATCTTTTATATGGCAGATCAAAGGGCGAAACACGTTGCACCCAAATCATCGATCAGGTGGGGCGCGGTTGCAGTATGCATTCTGATCACGGTGTTTCTGTTTGTGACGCCGAGCGATCATGCCGCAGCACAGCAAAACAGCTGTGCGGTCGCGCGTGCGCCTGTTGCAAGCCTCTCATTTATCAATCAGGACCCGATGCTGGATCGTCATCGGTCTGTTCGCTGGCTTAACAACCGGGCCAATCAGGGAAGTCGTTATATGGTGACCGGCCTGACCGAATATGAACTTCAGGCACGGTTCGACATGCGGCTGGAGCCGGTCGAGGTTGGCGTTGGGGCATTCTGTCTGTATCCGATCCGGATTAACCCCGAGGTCGAAGTGATCAAGCATCTGGTGTATGTCGCGTCCGAGCTAGAGCGTGGCACATGTGAATATGATGTGGTTTATGCCCATGAAGGGCAGCATGTGCAGATCAATCAGCATATGGAACAGGATATCCAGCGGGAACTTGATGCCATGGTCGCCGAAATCACGGCGGACTTTGCCGCCATGCGACCGGTTGGTGCGGGCGAGGTGCAACGCCTGCAACGGCGGTTACTGAACCAGTATGGACAGGATTTCAAACGCCGTTTGCGCGCCATTGATCTTTTGCGGCGCGAAGACCATCGTGCGATAGATACCCAGGATGAATATGAACGGCTATCGAAGGCGTGCGGGCCAAATTCGGCATTCCAGACAACATTGCCCGATGCAATGCGCTGACGGATTTTGCACGATCTGATCAGGCTGCTTCGTGATCAAGTCCGGCGACGACCTGAAGTGCTTTGACATCAAGATCGAATTCCGAACGGCAGCGCGGGTTTAGATGACCGTTTCGGCGAAATTCGGCGATGATCCTGCTGGCGGTTTCGGTGGTGATACCCAACATTGCGCCAATATCTTCCCGACCGGGCAGAACGCAACTGTCATCCGCATCATCACACAGATAAAGGCATAGCCGTGCAACACGTTCCCGGGCAGATCCGGTCGACATCTGGGTCAACCAGTTATCTGATTCCATTACCGCCTGATGCCAGCGTGTGAGCAACTGTTTGTGTAAATGGGGGCTTTCGCGATCAAGTTTTTCAACAACCGCAACCGGAATCCGGCATAGCGTGCTGTCCTGGAGGGCTTCGGCGTGATGGGCAAAGCTGTCGCTGACGAGGGCTTCAAGGCCGATTGTGCCACCGGGACGGACGAGGCGCACAACCCGTTGCGAACCATCGGCCAGATAATGCGTCAATTTGATCAGACCGCTGCGCAAGGTGAACAGCGCGTTTGCATTGTCCCCGGCATTGTAAAGGATCGCGCGTTTGGCAATTGCCATGTCCTCAATCGGCAGATGAACCAGCTTGAAATCGTCATCCGTCAGATCGTTGAAAAGCGCAAGTTGCCGGACGCCGCATCGGCGGCAGCGCAACATGTCTGGCATGGTTGATTGCGGCGCGGAGTAATTCACAAAACCCCCTGACGGAACGGGACAGATACAGGATCGGTCGCCGCAGGCTGTTAAATGGAAGCACTCTAAATCTTTGAGCAATCTACCCTATTGGTTTGTAAATTCAACCTAATAGCGATCAAAAGGTGAAAAACATCACAATAGTACGACTTTTTCGGGCGTGCCGTCAGGCGGTGCTGTCCAGGGTGACAAGGCCCTTTTCTATCGCATAACGCACGAGGCCGGCGGAACTGTCGATGTCGAGCTTGCGCTTGATGTTGCGGCGATGGGTTTCCACGGTACGAACACTTATATCAAGTTCGCGGGCGACATGTTTGTTGCTGGCACCTTTGGCCAGAAGCCGCAAGACGGTGCGTTCCCGCGTGGTCAGCGGCATGCCGTCGTCAGGAACGCCTTCGGTGTTGCTGATGCGATCAAATGTCGGACTGTAAGCTTCGCCGCCATTTGCAATTGCCTCGATCGCGCGCACCATGTCGTTTGACGATACATCTTTCAGTATAAAGCCGCGCGCGCCTGCCAGTCGGGCGGTACGAAGATATTCCGGATTCTCATGCATGGTCAGGATGATGACCTTGATATCGGGCATGGTTTCGCGGAATTTTTCGGCGGCTTCCAGCCCGTTCATGACCGGCATCGAGATATCCATCAGAACGATGTCGGGTTTGACATTTCCGGCCAGCGACAGGGCTTCCATGCCGTTTCCAGCCTCGCCGACGATATCGATATGGTCATAGCATTCAAGGCGTGAGCGAATGCCATCCATGACCAGCGCATGGTCGTCGCACAGCAAAACACGAATGGGACGGTTGGGCGAATAGGGGGTATTTGCGCTGCTCATGGTCAATTCTGTTCTCTGTCACATTGCTGAAACATCTGTTGCCACCTTAGCCGCTGATGACGGTGACGGGTAGATCATTATCACGCGAAACCGGAATATAGGCAGTTATGGTTGTTCCATCGTCCGGTTCGGATTTGACGGTCATGCCCCCACCATGGAATTCCATGCGTTCGCGCATATTTCGAAGGCCGATCCCCGCACGCGGATCACGGTTGCGAATATACCGGTTGGTTTCAAATCCGACACCGTTATCGATGATTTTCATCACGACACTTTGACCTTCGCGGCGGATCGTGACCTTGATATGCGTGGCATCGGCGTGACGTTCGATATTGGTCAGGGTTTCCTGCAAGACCCGATACAGTGTCGTCTTTTTCGCGATATCAAGAACAACATCGATATTGTCCGATTTGACATCAATCTGCATGTCGGACCGGTCTGCCAGTTCCTTGCACATGCTTTCAATGGCCGGGCGCAGGCCAAGATCATCGAGAACCGCCGGGCGTAGGTCGCGCGATATGCGACGGACTTCGTGGATGGCATCCTGCAATCGCTTGGCGGCCTTTTCCATCGGTTCGGTCGCGGCATTCTTTTCCGGTCCCAGGCGTGCGATTGCGGTTTCTACCGAATATTTGACGGAAACAAGAATCTGGCTGATGCCGTCATGCAATTCGCGCGACACCCGCAAACGTTCCTGTTCCTGCACATCAACAACCCGATGGGTCAGTTCCTTTAGCTTGGAATCAGCAAGTTTGCGTTCCGAAAGGGTGACGACGGTGCCCGAAATGCCGACGAGCAAAACCGCCAGAATGGTGATGCCGACAATCGATATTGTCGTGTCACGGATATGGGATGATACCTCGGTCTCGATTTCCTTCACCTGTTCGGAAATGTCATCGATATAAATCCCGGTACCGATCATCCAGCCCCATTTTTCAAGCATCAGGGAATAGGCGATTTTTTCGGCGGGTTCGCCGGTTGACGGTTTTTCCCAGACATGGCGCAGGAAACCACCACCTTTTTCGGCATTGAAAATCAGCGCCTGAATGACGGAATTTCCGTTCAAATCGCGCAGGTTCCAATATGTGCGCCCCAGACGCCATGGCTGTGGCGGGTCGACAAGGGCCGTACCATCACGGTCATAGATAAAGAAATAGCCATCCTCGCCATAGGACAGGTCTTCGATGATGCTTTTGACCCGTTCCTTGGAAACGGCATCCAGCGGGCTTGCGACCGAATAAATGTGATCTATCGAAGCAAGGGCGAGTTCAAGATAGCTTTTAAGCTCTTCCTTGCGGGCTTCGAGAATGTTGCGTTCGAACGTTCTGATTTCTGCTTCGGCCAGTCGTTCGGCCTGTGCAAATACCAGATACGATATTGCCGCAGCGGCCAGAACCAGTGGCAGGATCGACAGCAGCAAAAACTTTAGTCGAAGATTGATTTTCCGCATGGGCACAACAGTCTCGGATACAGGAAGAATTTTCGGGCCGGACAATATCACAAAAGCACCAAAAGTCTGCGCCTGATAACAGGTTTTGAACCTTTGGGTTGCATTAGGCGCAGGCGCGATTTTCCACATGGTGAAAAGACACTGGCTGCGATAAAGTGAAATTGGTATTACCAATTTCGAAGATCATGCTTTGACAGAGGCAGCGCATTGCGCATATATCAGACACGTCGCCTGCCCACCGGGCGCCAGGAACCCTGGATGCGCTGCACGCGTTTTAACGTGACAGACATCCTTTATCGCCACAGATGGTATGGCGTTGCAGGCATCCCGCACCGCAACGCATTCCGGGATCATATCGTGGCGTTTCTCTTGGTTTTCGGCAGGGGCGCACAGGGACGCACCTGCCCTACAAATCTGGTAGGAGCCCGGTGTCCATGACGCGTTCTGCACCAAAGCGTATCCGTAAACTTCTGGTCGCGAACCGCGGTGAAATCGCGATTCGTGTTCTGCGTGCCGCCAACGAGCTTGGCATTCGCACAGTTGCCATCTTTTCCGACGAAGACCGTTTTGCCCTGCACAGGTTCAAGGCCGACGAAAGTTACACCGTTGGCAAGGGCAACAAACCCATTCGCGCCTATCTTGATATCGAGGATATCCTGCGTGTTGCCCGTGAAGCTGGCGTTGATGCCATTCACCCGGGCTATGGGTTTCTGTCTGAGAACCCCGATTTTGCCGACGCCTGTGCCGAGGCCGGAATAACGTTTATCGGTCCTGATTCCGAAGTCATGCGGACATTGGGCAACAAGGTTGCCGCGCGTAATCTGGCAGAAAGTGCCGGTGTGCCCGTAATGCCGGCATCGGGTGCATTGCCTGACGATATGAATGAAGTTACCCGCATCGCCGATCAGGTCGGTTATCCGATCATGCTGAAGGCCAGTTGGGGCGGTGGTGGCCGCGGGATGCGCGTCATCGAGAATTCCAAGGATCTTTCCAAGCAGGTTCTGGCCGCCAAACGCGAAGCCGCCGCTGCATTTGGCAATGACGAGGTTTATTTTGAAAAACTGATCCGTCGCGCCCGCCATGTCGAAGTCCAGCTTCTGGGTGATACGCATGGCACTTTGGTGCATCTGTTTGAACGCGACTGTTCGGTTCAGCGCCGCAACCAGAAGGTCGTTGAACGCGCACCCGCCCCCTACCTTGACGAAGAACAGCGCAAGGAACTTTGCGAAGCAGCCCTTCGTCTGGGCAAGGCTGCGAATTACGTCAATGCGGGGACCGTCGAATTCCTGATGGATGTTGATACATCCAAGTTTTACTTCATCGAGGTCAATCCCCGCATCCAGGTTGAACATACCGTGACGGAATGCGTGACCGGATTTGACCTTGTGAAGGCGCAAATCCTTGTTGCGCAGGGGGGACGCATCGGTTTCCCGTCGGAAACCGGCATTCCGTGGCAGGACAAGATCAAGCTGCGTGATCATGCGCTTCAGTGCCGCATCACGACGGAAAACCCTGAAAACAGCTTTGTGCCCGATTATGGGATCATCAAGGTGTATCGCGGGGCCAACGGTTTTGGCATCCGTCTGGATGGTGGCACGGCCTATTCCGGGGCGGTGATCACCCCGTTTTATGACAGTATGCTGGAAAAGGTCACCGCATGGGGAAGTACCCCGCGCGAAGCGGTCGACCGTATGGACCGTGCCCTTCGCGAGTTTCGTATTCGCGGTGTTGCGACCAACCTGGCCTTCCTTGAAAACCTGATCAATCATCCGAAATTCAGGGCCGGTGAATATACCACGCGGTTTATTGATGAAACGCCCGAACTGTTCAAATTCGTGCGCCGTCGCGACCGCGCGACCCGTTTGCTGCGTTTCATTGGCGAGGTTACGGTCAACGGTAACCCGGAGGTCGAAGGCCGGGTGGTGCCGACAAACCTGCATGCGCCGGTGATGCCGAAATCGATTGATCTGGGTGAAATCCGCCCGGGCACCAAGCAGAAGCTTGACCAGTTGGGGGCCGAGGGCTTTTCACGCTGGATGAAGGATCAGAAACGCGTTCTGATCACCGATACCACGATGCGTGATGCCCATCAGTCGTTGCTGGCGACCCGGATGCGAACCTTCGATATGCTTGAAATCGCGCCTTATTATGCGCATGGGCTGCCGGAACTGTTTTCGCTGGAATGCTGGGGCGGGGCGACGTTTGACGTCGCGATGCGGTTCCTGAAAGAAGATCCGTGGGATCGTCTGGTCAAACTGCGTGAACGGGTTCCCAATATCCTGACACAGATGCTGTTGCGGGCGTCGAATGCGGTCGGTTACACCAACTATCCCGACAATGCGGTCGAATATTTCGTCAAGCAGGCGGCAGAACACGGCATGGATGTTTTCCGTGTGTTCGATTCCCTGAACTGGGTCGAAAACATGAAGGTTGCCATGGATGCGGTTCTGAAAACCGACAAGCTGTGCGAAGCAACCATTTGCTATACGGGCGATATCTTTGACGAGAAACGCCCGAAATATAACCTTGATTACTATGTCAAAATGGCCCGGGAGCTTGAGGCATCCGGTGCGCATATCCTGGGGCTTAAGGATATGGCGGGGGTTCTGCGTCCGGCGGCGGCAACGACCCTGATCAAGGCGTTGAAGGATACGGTCAATATTCCGATCCATTTCCATACCCACGATACCAGCGGCATTTCGGCGGCCACCGTGATTGCCGCGATTGATGCCGGGGTGGATGCGGTGGATGCAGCCATGGATTCGATGTCTGGCCTGACATCTCAGCCAAACCTTGGTTCGATTGCCAATAACTATATCGGGCAACCACGTGATCCGGGGCTTAATACCGAGGCGCTTAAAGAAGTTTCGACCTATTGGGAACAGGTCCGGCGGTATTATGCCGGATTTGAAAGCGATATCCGCAGCGGTACATCGGATGTTTATGTCCATGAAATGCCCGGCGGCCAATATACCAACCTGCGCCAGCAGGCACGTTCCCTTGGTATCGAGGAACGCTGGCCGGAAGTGTCCAAAGCTTATGCCGCAGTCAACAAGATGTTTGGCGATGTCGTCAAGGTGACGCCAAGCTCGAAGGTTGTCGGTGACATGGCGTTGACGATGGTGACGTCGGGCATTACCGAAAAGGATGTGCTGGACCCGAAAAAGGACATCGCATTCCCCGATAGTGTCATTTCGTTCTTCCGTGGTGAAATCGGTCAACCGGTTGGTGGCTTCCCGCCAGCCCTTCAGCGCAAGGTGCTTAAGGGGGCCGAAGCCCTTTCGGATCGACCGGGCAAATCCATGGCCCCGATTGATTTCGAAGCAACCCGCAAGGAAATCGAAAAGAAAACCCATCGCAGCATCAGTGATGCCGAGGTTGCATCCTATGTGATGTATCCCAAGGTGTTCCTTGAATATGCCGAACATCGTAGTCACAACGCCGATGTTTCGATCCTGCCGACCCCGATCTTCTTCTATGGCATGAGCCAGAATGACGAGATTTCCGTCGATCTGGAAAAGGGCAAGACGCTTGTGATCCGCTATCTCGCGACCTCCGAAGGCGGGGACGAGGAAGGCAATCGGACCGTGTTCTTTGAGCTGAACGGCCAGCCCCGGACAGTCAAGGTTGCCGATAAGACATTGGCCGCCACGGGCAAGGTCAAGCCAAAGGCCGAGGATGGTAACCAGCTTCATATCGCGGCCCCGATGCCGGGCCTTGTCGTCGAGGTCCATGTTGCCGAGGGCCAGAAGGTCAAGGCGGGCGATGTGATGTGTTCGCTTGAGGCGATGAAAATGGAAACCGCGGTTCATGCGGAAAGGGACGGGGTTGTGGCGACCATTCATGCCCCCGCCGGTACACAGGTCGACAGCAAGGATTTGCTGATCGAATTAAGGGAGTAAACGTCGCATGCTTAGGATGCCTGAGCCGGATCAATCGACCCTTGCACGTCGCAAGGACATCATTGCTGCCATGCGGAACATCGTTCCCAACGACGGCGGGGTTATTGTTGATGAAGACCGGCTCCGGCCCTATGAATGCGACGGGTTGATGGCCTATCGCCAGCTTCCGATGATCGTGGTCCTGCCCGAAAATACCGGGCAGGTCGCGGCCATTCTGAAATATTGCCATACCCACAAAATTCGTGTCGTTCCACGTGGGGCGGGCACCGGCCTTTCGGGCGGTGCGTTGCCGATGGCGGATGCGATCACGATCAGTATGATGAAGTTTAACCGCGTTCTGGATATCGACTGGGACAACAGGGCGGTCGTCGTGCAGCCCGGTGTGACCAATCTTGGGATCACGCGCGCGGTCGAACATAAGGGGTTTTATTATGCCCCGGACCCGTCCAGCCAGATCGCCTGTTCGATTGGCGGCAATATCGCGGAAAATTCGGGTGGTGTGCATTCCCTGAAATACGGACTAACCACCAACAATGTCCTTGGTGTTGAAATGGTCACGATCGAGGGTGAAATCCTTCGGATCGGGGGCAAGGGACTGGATCAGTCGGGCTATGACCTTTTGGGGGTGATTACCGGGTCCGAAGGGTTGCTTGGCATCGTTACCGAAGTCACGGTGCGCATTCTGCGAAAGCCTGAAACGGCGCGCGCGCTTCTGCTTGGCTTTAACAGTAGCGAGGAGGGCGGCAATTGCGTTGCCCGGATCATTGCCGACGGGATCATTCCGGGCGGTCTTGAAATGATGGACGCCCCGGCCATCAAGGCGACCGAGGATTTCGTCCATGCGGGTTATCCGCTTGATGTCGAGGCGTTGCTGCTTGTCGAACTCGATGGGCCAAAGGTCGAGGTCGATTATCTGATTGAACGGGTGGGCGCGATTGCCAGTGAATGCGGTGCGGTTTATTCGCGTATCTCCGAAAGCGAGGATGAAAGGCTGCTGTTCTGGTCGGGGCGCAAGAATGCCTTTCCGGCGATTGGCCGTATTTCGCCCGATTATATCTGTATGGATGGCACCATCCCGCGCCGACGTCTGGTCGAAGTCCTGACCGGGATGCAGGTTTTGTCGCAACGCCACGGGTTGCGGGTTGCCAATGTTTTTCATGCAGGCGACGGCAATCTGCATCCGCTGATCATGTTTGATGCCAATCAGCCCGGCGAACTGGAACGGGCCGAGGCATTTGGTGCCGATATCCTGAAACTATGTGTCGAGGTCGGCGGGGTTTTGTCGGGCGAGCACGGGATTGGCGTCGAAAAACGCGATCTGATGCCTGAAATGTTCACCGAAGATGACATGAAACATCAGGAACGCCTGAAGCTGGCGTTTGACGAGGATGAATTGCTTAATCCCGGCAAGGTTTTCCCGACCTTGCATGGCTGTGGCGAACTTAAAACCCTGCATGCGCGCGAAGTCGCCAACAAATTCCCGGATATCCCGCGCTTTTAGGTCGGAACGAGAGACGAGAAGAAAAATAATCCTGCCACCGGTTCCCACCAACCGGTTGGCAAGGATCAGGAGAGGAAGAGAGAAGCCGCAATGACGGAAGTCATATCCCCCACCACGCCCGAACAATTGCGTGAGGCCATCAGTTGGGCGCTTGGTTCAAAAAACCCGCTTGAAATCATTGGATCGGGCAGCAAGAAAACATATGGGCATGCGGTAGCAGCCGACCATGTTCTGGACCTGTCGAAATTGACCGGGGTCATGTTTTATGAACCGGAAGAACTGGTGGTTTCTGTGCGGGCGGGCACGTCTCTTGCCGAAATTCACGCGTTACTGCGCGATAAGAACCAGCAATTCCATTTTGAACCCGGAAATTTTCCGGGGTTGCTCGCCGATGGTGTTGCGGATCATGCCGGAACGATTGGCGGACTGATTGCGTCCAATCTTTCGGGACCGCGCCGGATCAAGGTCGGTGCGGCACGCGATCATCTTTTGGGATTTGAAGCCATCAGCGGCCGGGCCGAGGATTTTAAATCCGGTGGACGGGTCATGAAGAACGTAACCGGGTTTGATCTGTCAAAGCTGATGGCGGGATCGTTTGGCACGCTTGGCGTGATGCATACCATCACCATGAAAGTCATGCCGCGCGACGAGAAAACCCGAACTGTTCTGATCGCCTGTGACGATATGCAAATTGCAGGCAGTGCCATGACGCGCGCCCTGGGCAGCGAGAACGAGGTTTCGGCCGCCGCATGGATTGCGCGGGAACAGGTTGTAAAACTTGGTCTGGACATTGTGACCGGCATCGGGACCGGTATTGTCGCGCTGCGCGTTGAAGGTCCTGCACCCTCGGTTGCCTGGCGGTGCGAGGCATTGCGTAAGCTTCTGGCCGATATCGGTGCCAGTGAAGAACTTCATAGCGCCAACAGCAACGCGTTCTGGCAGGCGGTTGCCGATGTTGCCCCGTTTGCAGGGGGGATCGGATTGCTATGGCGTGTTTCCGGGCCACCGGCATCTGGCGGTGCGATTGCTGCGAAACTGGCCGACGAAACCGGCGGGAAGATCATGATGGATTGGGCCGGGGCGCAAACCTGGCTGCAACTGGCCGGGGGTGATGCGATGGCCGATAAAGTGCGCGACATTGCCGTGTCTCACGATGCGCGGGCGGTTCTGGTGCGCGCGCCCGAAGATATTAGAAATCAGGTGCCGGTTTTCCATGCCGAGGACGCGGCTTTGGCCCGCATCAATGCCAAAATCCGCGAGAATTTTGACCCTGAAGGTATCCTTAATCCGGGCCGGATCGGACACATGATTGCCAAGCGGGGGAACGCGTAATGCAAACGAACTTTACCGCCGCCCAGCTTGCCCACCCGGCAATTGCCGAAAGTGAACAGATCCTTCGCAAATGCGTGCATTGCGGGTTCTGTACCGCGACATGCCCGACTTTTGTGACCTTGGGGGATGAACTTGATAGTCCGCGCGGGCGGATTTACCTGATCAAGGACATGCTGGAAAACGATAAACCGGCGACAGAAAAGGTGGTCAAACATCTTGATCGGTGCCTGTCGTGCCTGTCCTGCACAACGACATGCCCATCGGGTGTCGATTACATGCACCTGATCGACAATGCGCGCGCCCATATCGAAGAAACCTATGACCGGCCGTTTGCAGATAAATGGTTGCGCCGGATTTTATCGATTGTCGTGCCAAATCCGACGCTTTTCAGGCTTTCCCTGATCGGGGCGAAACTGGCATCGCCATTCGCACGCTTTTTGCCGGGCCGTCTGAAGGGCATGGTCAAAATGGGGGCGCGCCATATGCCGCCGCCAAGCTGGGTCGACAAGCCGCAGGTGATCCCGGCAATTGGTCAACGCAAAGGCCGGGTCGCCATCCTGACCGGCTGTGCGCAACAGGTTCTTGAGACCGAGATAAACGAGGCAACCGTTCGTTTACTGACACGCCTTGGCATCGAAATCGTTGTGGCCCAAGGGGCGGGTTGTTGCGGGTCGCTTGTCCATCATATGGGAAAGGAAGCGCAATCCCATCAACAGGCCAAAGCCAACATTGATGCCTGGAGCCGGGAACTTGCGGGCGAGGGGCTTGATGCGATTGTCATTACGGCATCGGGATGTGGCACAACGGTCAAGGATTACGGGCACATGTTGCGCCATGATCGGAACTACGCGGCGAAAGCGGCCAAAATTTCCGACCTTGCCTGTGATGTGACCGAATATCTGGCAGGGATTGATGTCCCGGCGGATCGTTTTGCCGGGGCGACTCATGGCGGGGCGCGGGTTGCCTATCATTCGGCATGTTCGATGCAGCATGGTCAGAAGATCATTCGTGAACCGCGCGACCTTCTGAAAAAGGCCGGGTACGAGGTGCTTGAAATTGCCGAAGGGCATTTATGCTGCGGGTCGGCGGGGGTTTATAACCTGTTGCAGCCTGAAATCGCGGGCAAATTGCGCGACCGCAAACTTGGCAATATCAGAAACACGGCACCGGATCTGGTTGCGACGGGCAATATCGGCTGCATGGTGCAGCTTGAAACCGATGCGTTGAAAGTTGTGCATACGGTGCAATTGCTTGACTGGGCAGCGGGGGGACCGACCCCCGAAAAGCTTTTGCCGTACTATGCTGAAAAGATCGCCTAGACAACGGTTTGGACGTCTAAATGCAAAAGCCCGCCGACGTTGCGTCGTGCGGGCTTTTATGCAATCTGGCAGAGACTGCTTGCGAAACCGCTTATTTCGCAAGCAGGCTGGTGGCGATACTTTCGGCGGCAGAACCTTCGCTGCTGTCTTCGGCAAAAGCAGCGGTTTTTTCGCGAATCCAGTTCTGAACTTCGGCTTCGCTGACATCGACCTTTGTTGCCATCACCGCAATGACGGCTTCCATGGCAAGGACATGAGACGCAATGTTGTTGACCGCGACATGCAGGTCATCGATGTGGCGTGATGCGGCTTCGGACATGTCGCCCAGTTCACCGGAAAGCTTCTGGATCAGTGCCTGAATCTCGTCGAGCGAAGTGCTCATGGTCGTCTCCCTTTTGCGCAGTTCTGCGCTACTTTGTTCCCAACGGATTGATATCTTATGAACAAGCTTCGTGTTTTCAGGGGACTTTGTAAAGGCAGGGAAACCGAAAACAGTTGATGGTCTGCTGCCGTGGCGTCGTCTATCCAGTCCGGGTGATGTTTCGGGGCAATGTTACAGTTTATGTAACGAAGACTGTAAAACCTGCGGCTGGAAACAGGAAAAATGCCGGTTCCAGTTTTGATTCCGGCCCGGATCTATTTTAGAAAACCTTTGATAAATAAAGGTTTTTTCGAGGTCTTTTTCATCTCCGATGCGTTGTCACATAATGTTAACAAAAGTGACGCAATACCGTAAGCACCCAGCGTTAGAGTCCGCCTCGCAGATCGTTGCACCGTTCCGGTTTGGAACAATTACTGGGGAATTTACCATGAAGAAGACTCTTGCTGTTGCGGCGCTGATGAGCGTTGCCTTTGTTGGCGCGGCTCAGGCACGCGACCAGATTCGTATCGTTGGTTCGTCCACCGTTTTCCCGTTCGCAACTGCGGTTGCTGAAGAATTCGGTAAAACCACCTCGTTCAAGACACCGGTTATTGAATCGACCGGTTCCGGCGGTGGTCTGAAGCTGTTCTGCGCCGGTGTTGGCGAACAGCATCCGGACATTACCAATGCTTCGCGTCGCATCAAGAAGTCCGAAGTTGAAACCTGTGCCAAAAACGGCATCAGCGAAATCACCGAAGTCAAAGTCGGTTACGACGGTATCGTTCTGTCGAACTCCAAAGATGCTCCGCGTCTTGACCTGACCAAAGAACAGATCTTCCTGGCGCTGGCCAAAACCGTTCCTTCGAAAGACGGCAAGTCGCTGATCGATAACCCGTACAGCACCTGGGCCGAAATCGACCCGAGCCTGCCGGACGTTAAAATCGAAGTTCTCGGCCCGCCCCCGACCTCCGGTACCCGTGATGCCTTCACCGAGCTGGTACTTGAAGAAGCCTGTGACTCCTTCGAAGCCATTAAGGCAATCAAGGACAACAAAGATCAGCACGGTGCAGTTTGCAAAGGCGTTCGTGAAGACGGTGCCTATGTTGAAGCCGGTGAAAACGACAACCTGATCGTTCAGAAACTCGAAGCAAACCATGATGCGCTTGGCATCTTCGGCTTCTCGTTCCTTGATCAGAACGGCGACAAACTTCAGGGTTCCCTGATTGCCGGTGTTGAGCCGACCTTCGAAGCCATCTCTGCTGGTGATTACCCGGTTTCGCGTTCGCTGTACTTCTATGTCAAGAACGCCCATGTTGGTACCATTCCGGGTATCAAAGAATATCTGACCGAATTCACCTCCGACAAAGCATTTGGTGACGAAGGTTACCTTGCTGACCGTGGTCTCATCCCGATGGATGCGGCCGAGCGTGAAGCAGTTCGTAATGCTGCGCTGAACCTTGCTCCGCTGAGCATGTAACGCGATCTTTCAACCGGTGGCAGCCTTTTCTGCCACCGGTTTCTTTGTTTTCAGGCTTTAATTGATTTATTCTTGGACCTGCCTTAAACGCGCACCAAGTTTTTTGGTCATTCTTTGGCAAATGGATTAATCGCAATGTCCCTGACCTATTTGCTGCTTGCTGTGGCACTCCTGTGTGCCGTGTCATTTTATTTCGGTCGACAGCGCGCGGTTGCCCTGTCGAACGGTCGATACAGCAATCTTCATTCGCTGCCTGCGCATTACGGGATGTATACGGCGTTGTGGTGCGGCCTGCCGGCTTTGGGCCTTTTGCTGGTTTGGATGATGTTTGAAGGGACGATCATTCAGACAATGATCGTTGCCGATCTTCCCGAAGAAGTGACGTCCAATTCCGGGCTGTTATCTTTGGCGCTTAACAGCATCTCGCAAATTGCTGCCGGAGGCGGGGAACATCTTACCGTTTCTCCCGAGATTGTAGAGGCCGGCCATCGGCTTGCCAATCTTAACACCATCGCAAATGCTGCTCTTATTGTTGTGATGGTGTCTGTTGCCCTGGTGGGCTTGGCTCTGTCTTACCGCCGGATTTCTTCGGAAATGCGCGCGCGAAACAATGTCGAACGGCTGTTTCGCTATATCATGATCGTGTGTTCGGCGATTGCCATCCTGTCGACGGTCGGCATTGTTTTCTCGCTTTTGTTTGAAGCGCTGCATTTCTTTGGCAAGGTCAGCCCGCTGGACTTCCTGTTCGGTCTGGAATGGAGCCCGCAGACGGCCATCCGCGCAGATCAGGTGGCGTCCGACGGTGCATTTGGCGCAATCCCGCTTTTTGTTGGAACATTGCTGATTACGCTGATTGCAATGTTTGTGGCGGTGCCGGTCGGTTTGTTCTCTGCCATCTATATGGGTGAATATGCATCGCCGAAATTCCGGGCGGTTGCCAAACCTGCCCTTGAAATTTTGGCCGGTGTTCCGACGGTTGTGTACGGCTTCTTTGCTGCCCTGACAGTTGCTCCGTTCTTGCGCGACAATGGTGCTGTGCTTGGACTTGATGTCAGTTCCGAAAGTGCGCTGGCTGCGGGTCTGGTCATGGGGGTCATGATCATTCCGTTCGTGTCATCGCTGTCTGATGATGTCATGTCACAGGTGCCGAAGTCGTTGCGCGACGGATCATATGGCCTTGGTGCAACAAGGTCTGAAACCATTCGGCATGTGATTTTCCCCGCAGCCCTGCCCGGTATTGTTGGTGCGGTATTGCTGGCGGTGTCGCGTGCGATTGGGGAAACCATGATCGTTGTGATGGCTGCCGGACTTGCCGCCAACATGACGGTAAACCCGTTGCAGGCCGTGACCACTGTTACCGTGCAGATCGTAACACTTCTGGTCGGTGACCAGGAATTCGACAGTGCCAAAACCCTGTCGGCATTTGCACTGGGTCTGCTTCTTTTCCTTATCACCTTGGGTCTGAACGTGTTTGCCCTTAAGGTTGTTCAGAAGTATCGCGAGAAATATGACTGATATGGCATCGCTTATGGAAGACAGAGCCGCCGCAAAAGTGATCTCTGGCAATCTGCACACGCCGGTTGACTGGGACAGCCCGAAATTGGCACGTAACATTAAAAAACGTTACGCAGCGGAACGCAGGTTCAAGATTTACGGCTTAAGCGCAATTGCCATCGCTCTTATGGCGCTGGTTGTGCTTGGCTATTCGATCATTTCGAAAGGTTATAGTGCCTTTTTCCAGACCTATGTTCAGATGGAAATCTTTTTCGACCCGGCCAAGATTGATCCGGACGGAACAGGTGATCCGGCAATTATTGGCAGGGCCAATTTTGATAGTCTGATCAGGGATGCACTGAGCAAACAGTTCCCGGAAGTGAGCGGACGTAGCGAACGGCGTGATCTCTATGACATTGTTTCGGGCGGGGCATCTTATGATCTGCGCGAGAGGGTGCTTGAAAATCCGTCTCTGATCGGACAGACCCGGAAGGTCTGGCTGATTTCCGGTGACGACTTTGATATGCTCAACAAAGGTTATATCAGTGCAAACACAGACGAAGGCGACCGTCGCCTGAACGATCAGGAAATTGGTTGGTATAATACACTGGTCTCTCAAGGATCGGTCGAAAAGCAGTTCCATACGCGGTTCTTTACCAATGGTGATTCCCGCGAACCGGAATTGGCCGGGATCTGGGGCGCTGCGGTCGGGTCTTTCTATACCCTGGTTGTGACACTGATACTGTCGTTTCCGATTGGTGTTCTGGCGGCGATCTATCTGGAAGAATTTGCACCGCGAAACCGGTTCACGACGATTGTCGAAGTCAACATCAACAACCTTGCGGCTGTGCCGTCGATCGTGTTCGGTCTTCTCGGGCTTGAGGTTTACCTTAATGTCATGCACCTGCCGCGGTCGGCCCCGGTTGTTGGTGGTCTGACGCTGGCCCTCATGACATTGCCGACCATCATCATCGCATCACGTGCGGCGATCAAGGCAGTGCCGCCGTCGATCCGGCAGGCTGCCCTTGGTCTTGGGGCGTCGCCGGTTCAGACGGTGACCCATCACGTGTTACCGCTGGCGATGCCCGGTATTCTGACCGGGACCATCATCGGCATGGCGCAGGCTCTTGGGGAAACCGCACCGCTTCTGATGATCGGTATGGTGGCGTTTATTGTTGATATCCCGGGCGGGGCACTTGATCCGGCGACAGTTCTGCCGGTGCAGATTTATCTGTGGGCGGATAGTCCGGAACGTGCCTTTGTCGAGAAGACTTCGGCGGCCATCATGGTCTTGCTGGGCTTCCTGATTCTGATGAACGGATTGGCCGTGTATCTGCGCAAGAAATTTGAACGGAAGTGGTAAAATGGCTGTTGTAACTCAAAGCGCAATGACGGCAGAGCCGTCAGTCACTAGCCCGAAAATGACGGCCCGTGACCTCAATCTTTTCTACGGCGACAACCAGGCGCTTTTTGATGTCAATCTTGACATTGTCGAACGTCAGGTCACAGCACTTATCGGCCCGTCGGGCTGCGGCAAATCAACCTTCCTGCGGTGCATGAACCGCATGAATGACACGATTGACGGTGTCACGATCAAGGGCAAGGTAACGCTTGATGACCGTGATATCTATGACAAGGCAATCGACGTTGTTCAGTTGCGCGCGCGCATTGGCATGGTGTTCCAGAAACCGAACCCGTTCCCGAAGTCGATTTATGACAACGTGGCCTATGGCCCACGTATTCACGGTCTGGTGAATTCGCGCGACGAGCTCGATGAAATCGTCATGACCTCGCTTGAACGGGCGGGTCTACTGAAAGAAGTCAAAGACCGTCTGCCGGAACCGGCAACCGGTCTTTCTGGTGGGCAGCAGCAGCGTCTTTGCATTGCACGTGCGGTTGCCGTCAGCCCCGAAGTCATCCTGATGGATGAACCGTGTTCGGCACTTGACCCGATTGCAACCGCAAAGGTCGAGGAACTGATCGACGAGCTTCGTTCGAACTACACCATTGTGATCGTGACGCACTCCATGCAGCAGGCTGCCCGCGTGTCGCAGCGCACGGCGTTTTTCCATCTCGGCAAGCTGGTCGAAGTGGGCGAAACCGATCAGATTTTCACCAATCCCAAGGACGAGCGCACCAAGGGATACATTACGGGTCGCTTCGGTTAAGTCCGGGCAGGAGTATTTTCGATGGTCGATGAGAAACATCATATCGTCAGTTCGTTTGACGAAGAACTGACCCGTCTGAACAACATCATTTCGCAGATGGGCGGGCTTGCCGAAAGTCAGCTGATTTCCGCCATTCGTGCGATCGTTAAACGGGATTCTGAACTGGCCGAGAAGGTCATTCTTTCCGATCACCGTATCGATACGCTGGAACAGGAAGTGCAGGATTTTGCCGTACGTCTTCTGGCCCTGCGTCAGCCGATGGCAGATGACCTGCGACAGGTGGTGACCGCGCTTAAACTGTCCAACGATCTAGAACGTATCGGTGATCTGGCGAAAAATATCGCCAAGCGTGCGCAGGTTCTTAACCAGGTGCCGCCGATCCGCCCGGTTCAGGTGATCCCGAACATGGCCAAGCTGTGCCAGGAAATCATCAAGGACGTTCTGGATGCCTATATCGAAGGTGATGCGGAAAAGGCCCAGCGTGTCTGGGCGCGCGATCAGGAAGTTGACGATATGTACAATTCCCTGTTCCGTGAACTGCTGACCTATATGATGGAAGATCCGCGTAACATCACGGCATCGACCCATCTGCTGTTTATCGCCAAGAATATCGAACGTATTGGCGATCATGCGACCAACATTGCCGAAACGATCTATTACCGGATCAAGGGCGAAGACCTGCCGATGGATACTCGGCCAAAAAATGACGCGGCGAACTTTGCCGTCGTAGAACCGAATGAGTGACACTGGAGCATAGGAAGATGGACCCAACGGTTCTTATCGTCGAGGACGAAGCTGCAATCGTAACCATGTTGCGCTACAACCTCGAACGCGAGGGGATGCAGGTTGTCGAAGCCGGGGACGGTGACGAAGCGTTGAAAATTCTGGCCGAAACCCATGTCGATCTGGTCCTTCTGGACTGGATGCTGCCGGTGATGTCAGGGATCGAGGTTTGCCGCCAGATCCGCCGGAAGCCTGAAAGCCGCGATTTGCCGGTGATCATGGTTACGGCGCGTGGCGAAGAAGGCGACCGCATCCGCGGCCTTGATACCGGGGCCGATGATTATGTAACCAAGCCGTTTGCGATTGGTGAATTGCTGGCCCGTATTCGCGCACTTCTGCGTCGATCCGGTCCGGCGCAACCACAAGGGCAGTTGATCTATTCCGATATCGAAATGGATCTGGCCGCCCATCGTGTCAGTCGTAACGGCAAGGCTATCCATCTTGGCCCAACCGAATTCCGTCTGCTGCGTTATTTCCTGGAACATCCGGGGCGGGTTTTCTCGCGCGAGCAGCTTCTGAATGCGGTTTGGGGGCCGAATATCTATGTCGAAACCCGCACGGTTGACGTTCACATTCGTCGTCTGCGCAAGGCATTGAATGACGTCAAGGGAACGCGCGATGTGATCCGCACGGTTCGTGCTGCTGGCTATGCACTGGATGTCGAAGCCGCTTGATTGCGGTTATTCTGGAAGACGAAACGAAAGACCCCCATTCTCGTGATGGGGGTCTTTGTGTTTCAGGTGCTTTTCCTGGATTTTGCCGGTTTGGCAGTTTTTTGTGCCTGGTCTTCGGTTTTTTGGCGCGCGGTGCGCGGGGCAAGTTCGTTCATCAGCAGCATATCGGCACGCCGGAACTTGGCTATTTCGATATCGATATCTTCCTGCGGGATATCGCAGGCCGCCAGAACGTGATCGGACAGGCGTAAACCGGTTTCAAGTACCTCGGGGATGGCCGCATCGGCACCACTGCGTGACAGCGGACCGATATGGGTGATGTCCTGGGCACGGGCAAAGATTTTCAGATGCGGATAATGCTGTCGCAGCAAGGCGACGGTCTTTTCGGTTGCGTGCGGGTTGCCCATGGCAACGGCGGCAATATGGGCCTGTTCGGTATGGGCGGCACGAAATGTTTCCGGTCGGGACCCATCGGCAAAATAAACAGGCAGACCTTCGGCTCGGCCACGCGAAACCTGTTGGGCATCGGATTCCAGAACGATAAACGGGATTTCCTTGGTGCGCAGCAGACGGGCCAGAACCCGGCCGACGCGCCCGCAACCAATCACCAGAACATGTTTCTGAATGCCGTCGGTTTCATCCGAGATCTCGCTTAGCTGATCGGTTTCCTTTGGATGAAGCTTCTGTTCGATGCGGTGGCCGAGCGAAATCAAAGTCGGCGTCAGACCCATCGAAATCGCAACCACCGGGATCAGCATCACGGCGATGTCAATCGGAACCGCCCCGTTCTGCGATGCCAGTGCAAGCATGACGAAGGCGAATTCACCACCGGCGGCCAGGCTCATGGCGACCCGAATTGAAGATGCACGGTTAAAGCCGATCAGCAGGGACAATCCGAAAAGAACCGCTGCCTTTATGACCAGAAGCCCGATCAGCCACAAAATGATCGTTCCGGCCTGACCGATGACCACATTGGCATTGACCGACATTCCCACAGACATGAAGAACAGCGACAGGAAAACACCGCGAAATGGCGAAATGTCGGCTTCGATCTGATGGCGGAATTCGGTTTCGGCCAACATTACCCCGGCGATAAAGGCACCAAGCGCCATTGAAAGGCCCGCGGCTTCGGTCAATGTGCTGGCAGCCAGAACGACAAACAGGGTCCCGATTGCAAAAAGTTCCGGGTTTTTAAGAGCCGCAATATACCGAAACAGTCGCGGCAGGAGATAACGACCGGTCAGCAACAATACAGCAACCGCCCCCACACCGCTTAGTGCGCTGATCCAGGGGCTGGTTTCGCTCCCGGCATTGCCAGCGGCCTGCACCATGATCAGGAAGGGACCAACCGCAACGTCCTGCAACAGCAGGATGGCAAGGGCTGCACGCCCGAAACGTGTGTGCAACTGGCGTTCATCAGAAAGCTGTTTAAGGATAATGGCTGTTGATGACAGGGCCAGTGCTCCGGCAATCACGATGGAGGCGGGCATATCGTAATTGATCAGCAGCAATACACCGAACATCACGGCCATCGTGACGCCGATCTGCAGGAAACCAAGGGTCGCGAACCGGCCCCCAATCACGCGCAGGCGTTCGCGCGACAATTCAAGACCGATCATGAACAGCAGAAAGACAATGCCAAGCTCGGCGACGGTTGAAATGTCTTCGCGGTCACTGATCAGGCCAAAACCGAAAGGGCCGATGCAAAAGCCGCCGATCAGGAAACCGATGATCGAGTTCGCACGTAATTTCTGTGCCAGCGGGACGGCAATCACCGCGGCGGTCAGGACAAGGAACAGCTCGAAAAGAACGCTGTGTGACATGATGGATTATGCGTCCGGCGCAGATAGGCGTGTAAAGGAAGTCGTTCAAATCAGGATAGCGGAAATACCCCTATGATTTCTATGGAAATTTCGCGTATGAGAGGGCATCTGTGATGGATGACACGTCTTAAGAGCAGGCGACCGCGACGATTGCTTTCGGTATGCGTGCCAGTGTGGGAACCGCATCACACCGATGTGACGAATGGTATTACGACGGGACGACGCAGCTTGCTATTCTACGTTCGCAATGCCATGTTCCGCTGGCCCGTAAAAGGGCATGGAACAATCAGAAATTTCCCCAAACGAGCAGGCCGGAATTGGAACAGTTCATCCCCTATTTGCAGATTATCGGTGGTCTTGTGCTTTTGACTGCCGGTGGTGAGTTCATTGTTCGCGGTGCTGTCGGTCTGGCGCTGTTGATGGGGGTTTCCAAGATCATTGTTGGTTTGACCGTGGTTGCCGCTGGGACGTCGGCCCCCGAATTTGTCGTGTCGCTGAATGCGGCGCTTGCCGGGTCGGGCGACATCGCGATGGGGAACGTGGTTGGTTCTAACATTGCCAATATTCTTTTGATCCTCGGCGCAACAGCGGTTCTAAAACCGATTACGGCATCGCGGACCATGGTTGTGCGCGATGGCGGCACCATGCTGCTGGGGACCGTTCTGTTCATCGGGCTTTGCATGTTTGGCGTTGTCGAACGCTGGGCTGGGGCGGTGATGCTGCTGGTTCTGGCAGCGATCTGGTACTTTACCTATCAGCATGACAAAAAAAGCCCGGGTGATGCCAGCCACCTGCATGAGGAAGAAGTCGACGAAGTCGGCGAAGTACCAAGCGGTTGGCTCAAGCCGATTGTTGCCACTGTTATCGGGATTGTCGCCTTGACCTATGGGGCGGATCTGCTGGTGGATGGTGGTGTTTCTGTCGCGCGTCAGTTCGGTGTGTCCGAAGCCGTCATTGGCTTGACCCTTGTCGCATTCGGAACATCGCTTCCTGAACTGGCGGCATCGATTGTTGCGGCGTTCCGCGGGCATTCCGACGTTGCACTTGGCAATGTTGTTGGTTCCAATCTTTTGAACCTGCTGGTGATCATCGGTGGTGTATCGCTGATTGCGCCGATTGCCGTGCCAGACCAGATTCTGCAATCCGATCTTTGGATCATGCTGGCAGTTACCATTCTTTTGCTGGTGGTCGGCTATTTCCTGCGCGGAGTGTCGCGGATCACCGGGATCGTCTTTGTTCTGGCTTATCTGGGATATGTTGCGAGTCTGGTTACGGCATGATTGATCTTCATGCCTGAAACGATAAATGCGGTTATGGACCGGCTGGCGGGTTTGATTGTAAGTTCCGGAATGACCAAACATAAATGACGGCGGCCGATATTTAAGGGGGCTGCCTTCCCCGGGAAGGGGCGCATCTTGATGAACGGGATGGAAACCAGATGACAGGGAAAATGCCTAAAACGGCTCTTGTAACCGGGGCTGCCAAGCGTATCGGACGGGCTTTATCGCTTGATCTGGCGACACAGGGTTATGATGTTGCCCTTCATTGCCATTCCTCGCGCAGGGATGCGGAACAGCTTGCCGAGGAAATCCGGTCCCTTGGTCGTCGCGCCTGCGTTATTTCCGCTGATCTTGGCAAGGAAGAAGACAGCAGCCGTGTCGTACGCGAAGCAACGGCTGCACTTGGCCCGATTGGTGTGCTGATCAATAATGCATCCACCTTTGAATATGATGATATCAGCACCGCCACGCGTGAGGGCTGGGACTATCATATGGAAGCCAATCTGCGCGCACCGTTTGTGTTGTCGCAGGATTTCGCCAAACGGCTGCCCGCCGGGCAAAAGGGCGTCATCATCAACCTGATTGATCAGCGTGTCTGGAATCTGACACCGCATTTCATGACTTATACCTTGTCCAAGGCCGGCCTTTGGACGCTGACCCAGACACTGGCACTGGCATTGGCGCCGCACATCCGGGTCAATGCGATTGGTCCCGGCCCGGCACTGCCTAGTGTCCGGCAAACACAGGAAGTTTTCGATCAGCAATGCGATCAGACGCCCCTGAAAATTGGGACAAACCCGCAAGAGATTTGCGACGCGGTACGATTTTTCCTTGCCGCGCCAGCCATCACCGGGCAAATGTTAGCGCTTGACGGCGGGCAGCACCTCAATTGGGCGCCCAGTGGCGAACAGAATATGCCAGAGGAATGATGCGTCGGGCTTGGGTTCCGGACATCTGGCCGCACCAAGCGCAGCACAAGGAAGACCAGACCATGACCGCAGGCCTTAAGCAGGACGATAACATTACGACACTGCCCTACGCAGATCATGCCGGCAGTTTGCGTCGTGTCTTCGTGCGTGACATGGTCGTCGAGACATCCATTGGCGTATATGATCATGAAAAACATGCCCCGCAGCGGGTGCGTATCAATCTGGACCTTGCCGTTCTGGAAGGCGAGGGTGTCCAGAATGACGATATTGCCACTGTTTTAAGCTACGAAGATCTGGTGACCGGCACGCGGGAAATTTGCCGTGACGGTCATGTGAACCTTGTGGAAACCCTTGGGGAAAAACTGGCCGATATGTGCCTGGCGGATCGTCGGGTACGCAAGGTAAACGTCCGAGTTGAAAAGCTTGATGTCTTTGACGACGTTGCCGCGGTCGGAGTGGAAATAGAGCGCTTTAATATCGCGCGCTGATCCCATCCGTAAATCTGCTTAAAATTTACTTTTGTTAACGGTTTTGGACGGGGACTCTGTGATTCCTCTAGGCCGAATCGCTGTCTCCCTTATGCACAAGCATCTGGGGGCATGGAATCAAAGGAAAATATTCTTTTTTGACTCCTGTATTACCGAATGTTTTCAGGTTGACAGTATTTTTTGTGTTTAAAAACAATAACTTAGATTGTTTGCTCAATAAATGTGCACTTCATAGAACGTTAAGACTCTCAAGGGGTGCAGCAAAGAGCCCCCCTATTACCCACAAACTTATCCACAGCCTTGGTGGACATCTTTTTTGGGTTGCGATTCTGTGAAGTGATGTTGCGACGTTAATCTTTTTGGGTATTGTCGGAAGCCACTTTGAGAAGTGACAGCCGTCACAACTTTTGATTTTTAATAAATCTGCCGGAGACGCCTGATGAAGCCTGAAACCCCCTCCGAAAACCCCGCTCGGGAAATCGGATTGTCGCTTGAAGGCGATGATTATGACGGGGGGGCTGCGCGCGGTGTCGAGGCCATCAAACATGCGCTGAAAACCATGCCGGGATCGGCCGGTGTCTATCGCATGATTGATGACAAGGACCGGGTTCTTTATGTCGGCAAGGCCAAGAACCTTAAAAAGCGCGTGGTGGCTTATACCCGTCTGATGCAGTTGCCGATACGGATTGCCCGTATGGTCGCACAGACGGTGCGGATGGAAATCATCACCACCCACACCGAAGCCGAGGCGCTTCTTCTTGAATCCAACCTGATCAAGAAGCTTAAACCGCGTTACAACATCCTTCTGCGCGATGACAAAAGTTTCCCCTATATCCTGATCACCGAGGATCATGATTATCCGCGCATCGTCAAACATCGCGGGGCACGGGCCAAGGATGGCAGTTGCTTTGGTCCGTTTGCGTCCGCCTGGGCGGTGAACAACACGATCAACCATTTGCAGCGTGCCTTTTTGCTGCGCTCCTGCACAGATGCCGTATTTTCCAACCGGTCGCGTCCGTGTCTGCTGTATCAAATCAAACGCTGTTCCGCGCCGTGTGTGGATCGGGTTGCCAAAGCCGAATATGACGCGCTTGTCGATATCTGCCGTGACTTCCTGACCGGGCGCAGCCAGAAAATCCTCAAGCAGCTTGAAAGTGACATGCTTGCCGCGTCTGAGCGGATGGATTTCGAGCAGGCCGCGATGTATCGTGATCGTATCCGTGCGTTAAGCCAGATCAGGTCGCATCAGGACATCAATCTGGAAGGCGTAGAAGAGGCCGATGTGATCGCCCTGCATCACGAAGGCGGGCAAAGCTGTGTTCAGGTCTTCTTCTTCCGCTCGGGCTCGAACTATGGCAACCGGTCCTATTTCCCGCGCCATGAACAGGGGGCGGAAATTGCCGAAATCCTGTCGGCCTTTGTCGGGCAGTTCTATGCCGATAAACCGGCCCCGAAACAGGTGCTGCTATCGCATGAGATCGAAGGTCAGGAACTGGTCGAAACCGCATTGTCGATCAATAATAACCGCAAGATCACCTTGCAGGTGCCCAAGCGTGGCGGTCGACGCAAGCTTGTTGAACATGCGTTGACCAATGCCAAGGACGCGCTTGGGCGGCGCATGGCCGAAAGTGCTTCGCAACGGAAATTGCTGGAAGATCTGGCCGATAAACTCGAACTGGACGGCACGCCAGAACGGATCGAGGTTTACGATAACAGTCATATTCAGGGCACCAACATGGTGGGCGGCATGATCGTTGCCGGACCCGAGGGTTTTATGAAAAGTGCCTATCGCAAATTCAACATCAAGGGCGATATCGCACCGGGTGATGATTTTGCCATGATGCGCGAAGTTCTGACCCGCCGCTTTGCGCGTGCGCAAAAGGAAGACCCGGACCGGGAAAACGGCACATGGCCGGACCTTTGTCTGATCGATGGTGGCTTGGGGCAGCTTGGTGTGGCCCGCGAAGTGCTTGAAGACCTTGGGATCGAAGACGTGATGCTTGTCGGCGTTGCCAAGGGTGTTGATCGCAATGCGGGCAAGGAAGTGCTGCATATCCCCGGAAAACCGCCCGTGCGTCTTGATATGCAGGATCCGGTTTTATATTTCATCCAGCGTTTGCGCGATGAAGCGCACCGTTGGGCGATTGGCACGCATCGCGCCAAACGGTCCAAGCAGATCGGCAAAAGCGTTCTTGATAATGTGCCCGGCGTGGGCGGGGCGCGTAAAAAGGCGTTGCTGCATCATTTCGGGTCGGCACGCGGGGTGGCGGATGCCGGTTTGACCGACCTTGAGGCGGTAGATGGCATCAGTGCCGCCCTCGCCCGCAAGATTTACGATCATTTTCATGACACGGAATAAAAAACCTGCGGCAGGCATCTTGCTTTTTGCCGGTCAGGGCGCGATACCCGACGCGGTTTGATAACGCGCCATGCTGATCGGGCAGAGTGCGTTACTGGGGTAACGTCTAAAAGTCAGCTTAAGGAAACCGATGCGATATTTTCCTTCCTGGTCTCTGACCCGGTCTTCTACCGTCATGCCTGACGAACGTCTGCCGTGGGGGGCAATGTTCCCGATGGGCTTGCAGCACCTTGTCGCCATGTCGGGTGCCACCATTCTTGGCCCGCTTCTGATGGGGTTTGATCCGAACCTTGCGATCCTGTTTTCCGGGATCGGCACGCTGATCTTCTTTATTTGCACGGCGGGACGTGTACCAAGCTATCTGGGGTCATCCTTTGCCTTTATTGCGGTGGTTATTGCCGCGACCGGCTATGCCGGATCTGGGCCCAACCCGGATATCGGTGGCGCGCTTGGCGGTATTATTGCGGCAGGTGCGCTTTATGTCGTGATCGGTTTGATCGTGATGGCAACCGGAACCGGCTGGGTTGAAAAACTGATGCCACCGGCTGTGACGGGAGCGGTGGGGGCGGCCATCGGTCTTAATCTGGCACCCGTCGGGATCAACGGTATTTCCGGCGATAACATGCATATGCTGGTGGCGCTTCTGACATTGCTGTCGGTGGCGATGGTTTCTGTCTATGCGCCGGTTTCAGTGCGCCGTGTTTCGATTCTGATCGGGATTCTGGCGGGTTACGTGCTGGTTCTGGTGTTGGGGAACGGGTTTGGCCTGATGCCAGCGATTGACTTTACAGAACTCTCGCAGGCAGCGTGGTTTGGCATGCCATCCTTTGTCGCGCCGCGCTTTGAAAGTTCGGCAATGTTCATGATCGCCCCGGTGGCCTTCATTCTGGTGGCGGAAAACCTCGGCCATATCAAGGCGATTGGTGGCATGACCAAACAGAATATGGATCGCTATATCGGCCGTGGCTTTGTTGGCGATGGTCTGGCAACCATGCTGGCCGGTTCCGGTGGCGGTACGGGGGTGACCACCTATGTTGAAAACATGGGTGTCATGGCCGTAACGCGCGTCTTTTCGACCCTGATCTTTGTGATTGCGGCGGTAATTGCGATTTTACTCGGCTTTTCGCCGAAATTCGGGGCGTTGCTCCATACCATCCCGGGGCCGGTTCTGGGCGGGCTTGGTGTTGCGGTATTTGGACTTATTGCGGCGGCAATGGTGCGCCTTTGGGTGGATAACCGGGTCGATTTTTCCGATCCGCGCAATCTGTTCACCGTTGGTATTACCCTTATTTTCGGGGGCGGCGACTTCACGGTGCAATTTGGTGGTTTCGCGATTGGCGGGATCGGCACGGCGACGCTTGCGGCAATCATTCTTTACCAGTTGCTCAGCATTGGTCGCAAATCATCAGAGGCCCCCGCGGACTGAGGCGTTTGAAACGCAAGGGCGATGTTTCGGTTGTTTGACATCTGAAACATCGCCCTTGTTGTCATATATTCAAGACTTTAATAATTGTGCGGTTTGGCTCATAACAGGTCATCCGAAATTTTATTACTGCCGCACATACCCGCAAACAGGCCCCTCATGAAAAACCAGATTCCCAATCTGCTGACCTTGTCGCGCATCATCGTGATTCCAGCATTGGTCGCGTCCTTCTATATCAACGGGCCGATTGGCAACTGGATCGGGTTTGTGCTGTTTGCCTTTGCCGGGGTAACGGACTTTTTTGATGGCTACCTTGCGCGTAGCATGAATGTGGTTTCGCCGCTGGGCCGGTTTCTTGATCCCATCGCGGACAAGCTTCTGGTTGCCGCCGCCCTGATGATGATGGTGGCGTTTGAACGTATTTCCGGTCTGGCTGTTTTGCCGGCTGTGATCATCATGTGCCGGGAAATCATGGTGTCGGGCCTGCGCGAACATCTGGCCGAACTGAAAGTACCGCTACCGGTGACGGTGCTTGCGAAATGGAAAACCACGGCACAAATCCTTGCCATCGGGTTTCTTCTGGTTGGCGATGCGTCGCCGGACATGATCCCGTCGATCCTGATTGGTGATATCCTGTTATGGATTGCCGGGCTGGTGACGGTTCAGACCGGGTATATCTATCTTCGCACCGGGCTTAAGCATCTCGACTAAGAGCTGCATAGGATAAGATTCCGCATGGCACGCGTATCCGTTCAGGAAAACGATTTTGATCCGGGCGCCGAACTGGCAGCCCTGACCGATGGCCGTGCCGATATCGGGGCGGCGGTCAGTTTCGTCGGACTGGTGCGTGATATTCATGGCGGTGATCAGGTTTCGGCCCTGACCCTTGATCACTATCCGGGGATGACCGAACGCGAACTTGAAAATATCGCAGACGAAGCCGCCAGACGCTGGCAGCTTGATGATGTGCGGATTGTGCATCGGTTCGGCCGTATGTTGCCCGGTGAACGGATTGTCCTGGTGATCACGTTGTCGGCCCATCGTCGCGCCGCGTTCGAAGCCTGCGACTTCATCATGGATTTCCTTAAAACCCGTGCACCCTTTTGGAAACGCGAACAAACCCCCAAAGGCGATCACTGGGTCACAGCGAAGGCATCGGACGATGCCGATGCCGATCGCTGGAACACGGATTAACCGACAAATTTTGCCAGCAACCCGACAAATTGCAGCAGGGCTGTCTGGATTTGGGCGGCATCGTCGATCCGGTCTTTAAGGTTCTTCATCTCGGTTATATCCGCATCGGTAATTGCCGATGCATTCCGGATAAGTCGCTTGGCCTGAAGCGCTATAAGCTGATCGGCGGCCTTGTTGCGCGTTTCGGCCATCACGAGTTTTTCGTTGATGTCGGCTGCCTGATAGGCTGCGTCAATTTCAACAAAGCTGTTTTTGGCCGCACGGATCAATTCATCAAGATTGTTCATGGGAATCTCCCTATTGTGCCGGTGTGGCTGTTGTGCTGCCGGTTGCGGTCTCAAACAGATTGCGGCCCTCGGCGACAAGTTCCGTTGGGGACAGGCTGCGCACTTTTCCGGCCAGTGTTATGCCTTGTTCGGCAGCCCCGATCAGGGCATTTACATCCAGCTTGGCGTAATTATCGATCTGCGTTTGCAAATGTCTGCCTAACGCAGATGCCGCCATGAAACTGCGCAATGTATGTGCCTGAAGCAGTTTTTCTTCGGCCATCAAAGCGTTCCAATCCTGCCACCAGATTTGCAGACGCAGTGATTTGGCATCGTCATCATCGTTCGGTTCGGAACGGATTTTGTTCAAATCGGCAATCAGTGTGCCACGGCGCACCAGAAATTGCGGCGGGTCTTTGGCCAGATCGCTGGTGATGGCGTCAAGCTGATTGCGTAGTTTTTCAAGGATCGGACCGGTATCCGTTACCGCCGATGCCCCAAGTGCCGATCCGGCTTCGATCTGATCGAAAATCGCGACAAATTGCTGATACTGGTTTCGCAGGCTGGCCAGTGTCTTTTGCCATTGTTGCGCAACATTCGGATCGATTTTAACCGCATCCGGATCAAGCAGGGTGGGCAGATTGGATGGCGTCACCTTGCCTGTGAAGGCTTCCATATTCGCGATGAATTCCGATTGCCGGGCGTTTTGCGATTTTGGTGATGGCGCAAATTGCGCGGTCTGTGCCGTGCCATAGGCATCAAAGGCATCCTCGGTCGCGCTGCCAAACTGGGTGACCGTGATTTTCAGGGTTTCGGCCTTTTGCGAACAGGCGGCCAAAAGCCCGATGCCAATAATCAGAACTGCCTTGCGTGTGAATTGGTAGATCGATGAAACTGCCATAACGTCCCCATCACGTGATCATGCTCGTCATCTGACGGGGATGGGGGGCAATTGTGATGGCAAAAATGACAAAGGCGTTGGCAGGAACTACTTGCTCAGCATGAAAAGCGCCTGATTGCCAAAGAAGTTGGCAAGCCGTGAATGGCTATCCAGACTGACTTTCGATCCGCTTTCATTCAGCACCATCGACCGTTCGATTTTAAAGCCGCATTCATCACAAAGGGCCACAAAATCCCGGACGGTACAAAAATGGATGTTCGGGGTTTCGTACCACATGATCGGCAGGTTCGGGTTTTGGGGCATGCGCCCGCGGAACATCAAATCAAACCGCGCACGCCAGTGACCGAAATTCGGGAAGGAAACGATGGCTTTCTGACCGATGCGAAGCAGTTCGCTCAGAACCTGTTTCGGGCGGTTGGTCGCCTGCAATGTCTGGCTGAGGATGGCGTAATCAAACGCCCCGTCGGGATAATCGCCAAGATCACGATCCGCATCGCCCTGCATCACCGGAAGACCCTGTGCCACGCAATTGCGCACCCCCTCGTTGGAAAGCTCAAGTCCGCGACCGTCAACATCCTTGCTGCGCGTCAGATAACCCAGCAATTCACCATCGCCGCACCCGATATCAAGCACGCGCGTACCCGGTTCGACCATATCGGCAATCAGCTGCAGATCGACACGAATACGGTCATTAGGGATAACGCTGGTCGCGTTTGGTAAAGAATGATTCATAACCTATTTCAATCCCCGGATTTCAGCAGCGCCCTCGATAAAGCCGCTTAACACCATATGGAAATCCGGCTCGTCGAGCAGGAAGGCATCATGCCCCTTGTCGCTTTCGATTTCCACACAACTGACATTGCATGACGACGCATTCAGTGCATGGGCCAGCTGGCGGCTTTCGGCGGTGGTAAAGCACCAGTCGCTGGAAAAAGAAATGACGCAGAAACGGGTTTTGCAGCCAACGAAGGCTTCGCCAAGGCGGCCTTCGGCATCGGCGGACAGATCGAAATAATCCATCGCCCGCGTGATATAGAGATAGCTGTTGGCATCAAACCGGTCGACAAAGCTTTTGCCCTGATGGCGCAGATAGCTTTCGATCTGGAAATCATGATCGAAGCTATAGGTGATCGCCCCGCGGTTCTGAAGCTTGCGGCCGAATTTGCGATGCAGGGCCGGTTGCGACAGATAGGTGATGTGCGCGGTCATCCGCGCCACGGCCAGCCCGCGGGAAGGCTTTTTGCCTTCCAGCAGGTAATTGCCCCCGCACCAGTCCGGATCGGCCATGACCGCCTGACGCCCGACTTCGTGAAACGCGATGTTTTGCGCCGAATGGCGGAAGCTGGTTGCAATCGGCGCGGCGGCAAAAACGCGATGGGAATAGCTTTTGCACCATTCAAGAACCTGCATGCCGCCCATCGAGCCGCCAATAACCGCAAACAGGGTATCGATGCCCAATGCATCAATCAGCATGGTCTGCGCACGCACCATATCGGCAATCGTGATCACCGGGAAATCAAGGCCCCAGGGCTTGCCGGTAGCCGGGTTGATTTCCTTGGGCCCGGTGCTTCCCAGGCAACCGCCAATCACGTTCGAACAAATGACGAAATATTTGTTGGTATCGATGATTTTGCCCGGCCCGACGATTTCACGCCACCAGCCTTCCTTGCCGGTGATCGGGTGGACTTCATCGGCGACATACTGATCGCCGGTCAAGGCGTGGCAAACCAGAATGGCGTTGGTCTTGTCGGCGTTAAGTTCACCATATGTCTGATAGGCAATGGTGAACGGCCCGAATTCGATGCCGCTATCAAGACGCAGCTTTTCCGTTTCCCCAAGGACCATGTGATGGCCGGGAAGTTTGCTGCGCTGATTTGTGCTGGCGGCGGTCGACATGAATGTCCGTTTCCCTTGGATTAGGTTGTTTTTGTTGCAGGCAGGGCTGGCTGTTCCTTGGCATCAAAGAAAACAAGCCTATTCTAGCTAGGAATAGACCGGGATTTAGTCAATCTTTTCTTTGCTTTTCGGCTGCCCTGTCCTAATACTGGGCCCCGTTTGACAAAAGAGCGGATCATGGCGCAAAGCGACGAAAATTTAGCAAATCTTGATCTGAACGGGCTGAGGGCGGAAATCGATGATATCGATCAGGCACTGCAATCGCTGATCATTCGGCGCACCAAGGTTGTGCAGGCAGTCGGGGCCTATAAGGACCGGGTGATTGCGGCCGGTGGCAAGGTCAAGGTGCCGTATCGTCCGGCACGTGAAGCCCGTATCATGCGTACACTGGTTGATCGTCACGATGGTGCCTTTCCGAAAACGGCCCTGATCCAGATCTGGCGCGAAATGATCGCTGCCGGAACGCGCCTTGAAGCGCCTTATACGGTCGCCCTTTGCCGCAATGCCGACGGGGTGGATTGCTGGGAACTTGCGCGCCTTAACTTTGGCTGCCTGAACGAAATCGTCGAATTCGATACACCGCGCGAAGCATTTTATGCCCTTGAAGAAGGGCGCGCGGCGGTCGGTGTGTTCCCGAAACCCGAACTGGGCGAAGCACAGCCATGGTGGACCTTGTTGTCCGATGACAGCCCGGTGCGCATTGTCTCGAAACTGCCATTTGGCGGACGTCCGGTCGGACGGGGTGAGCAGACCGAAGGATTTGTCCTTGCGGCAATCGAGCTTGAAGAAAGCGGTGATGATCGCACGCTGTTTATCGTCAGCCTGCCAAACGAGATTTCGATGGATACGGCGCGCAAAAAAATTGCGAGTGGCATCGATGGATCGGCAATCCTTGGCTTTTCTGCCGATGAAACCGGTGATCGGCGTTTTGTTCTTGTTGATGTGCCGGGATTCTTTTGTAATCGCGCCGAAGCGTTTCAGCGTGCACTGACCGATCAGGGACTTGATCCCGAAGGGCTCAGTGTTGTCGGTGCCTATGGCGTGCCGATTCCTGAAGACGCGCTGAGTTGATAATACCGGTCGGTTGATTGTCACCGGCCCTGCCCACTGGGAGAAACTAGGAAATGTCTGCGCCCACCCCACGTCCCGGCATTCTTGATATTGCGCCTTATGTTGGCGGCAAGTCGCGCACCGATGGTGCAACCCGCGTGATCAAGCTTTCATCGAACGAAGGCGCGCTTGGTCCGAGCCCCAAGGCCATCGAGGCGCTCCGCAAGTCGGCTGAAAAGCTGCATCGCTATCCCGATGGCGGTTGCGAGGCGCTCCGCAAAAAGCTGGCCGAGA